>SWBX01001862.1_pt1 | contig 260069 bp, 252 predicted proteins | sample 4693051 | NCBI WGS metagenome assembly SWBX01 (sample SAMN10267272, study PRJNA491770) | bioreactor metagenome | isolation source: DHS bioreactor inoculated with marine | place: Japan: Omine Ridge, Nankai Trough | reverse complement strand
TCGTTTTGTTTGATTTGAGGTTTCTCTAGTGTTTCGAGATGTATTATTGCAGACTTGACTTTTGGAGCAGGAAAAAAGTCACTAGCACTCACCTGGTGGACTAATGTCGGTTTTGCAAAGAGTTGTGTCATTAAACTTAACACTGAATGGTCCCCTGTTTTTGCACATATTTTTTGAGCGACTTCAAGCTGTGTCATCAATGTCATTGATGACGGTTTATTATTTGAATCCGTGTTCAGGAAGTGGGTAATTATTGGTGAGGTGATGTAGTATGGAATATTGGCCACGACTTTGTATTCTGTGTGTGGAGGTGTCGTTTTTAACACGTCCTGGTGGATTATTTCGAGGTTTGAGTACTCTTTGAATGTCTTTCGTAGATAATCTATTAGTTTGGGGTCTTTCTCAATTACAGAGACTTTCTGGGCCTTTTGTAGTAATTCCATGGTTAATATCCCAAGACCAGGCCCTACTTCTACGACGTGGTCTGTTTCTTTTATGTCAGCTGCTGCAATTATCTTTTCAATAACTTCTGTATTGAATAAAAAGTTCTGACCGAGTTTTTTCTCTGTGTATAGTCCCTGAGACTTTAATAGTTTCAGTAATTCAGACTGATTGTTGTAAAGCATTATATGGAAATGATAAGAGTTTTGTGCCGGTTCTTTTGACCATACTTTAGTAGTATGTTGCTTTTGGCTGTTTTGAATTCTTTGGCGAGAAAGTCTATTAAATTTTGATTTACTTTTCCCTTTTCTGGCACTCCTTTTATCTTTGCCTTGATCTCTATTTCTTGTTTTGGGCTAATTTCCAATTTAACGATTTCGTTTTTTGCGCTTTTAGGCGTTACAAAAACTTTGATAGTTAATTCCCCTGTTTCTGATAATAGTTTTTTGGCCTGGTTTAGCATCTTAAAGCAGTTTTAGCAGCGGTTCTTCTGCCGAATAGTTTAATAATTTCAAGGAAGATTGTGATTATGATGCAGCCAGCGAGCACTACTAACCAGTCAATTATTTGAAGTGAACTTGTGTGGAAGAAGTTTTGAAAAAACGGGAGTTCTACCACTGCGATCGCGATTAGTACTGATGAAAGATTGGCCCAGATTAACTTGTGATTATTTAGTGGATTAACTCTAAATATGGATTTGTTTTCTGTTTTTGCGTTGAATGAATTGGTCACCTGCAAAAGTACCATGATTATGAATGTTAGGCTGCTGGCCTCGCTCATTAGTTTTTCTGGAACTGGTGTTCCGTATGTCCATCCTCCATAAACAAGTTTAAATATGTAACCTCCTAGCATTAATATTCCGATTAATACTCCAGTGATTAAAATCCTTTTTATGAACGCCTTATTCATTATTCTTTCTTGTGAATGTCTTGGGGGCTTGCTCATGATGTCCTTTTCTGCTGGTTCAACTCCAAGCGCTAGGGCTGGGAATAAGTCAGTAATGAAATTGATGGTCAGGATAAGTATTGCTGTGAGTGGTGATTCGAGACCAATTATTAGACTAACGAAGATGATGAACAATTCTCCGATATTTGATGAGAATATGTAAAATATAAATTTTTTCAGATTTGCGAAGATGACTCTTCCTTCTTCTACTGCTGTAACTATGGTCCTGAAACTGTCATCCATAAGTACCATGTTTGCAGCTTCTTTTGACACGTCTGAACCGGTTACTCCCATTGCTATCCCAATGTCTGCTCTTTTGAGTGCAGGTGCGTCATTAACTCCATCTCCTGTGACTGCCACTATTTCATTCATCTCTTTAAGAATGGAGACAATACGTAATTTGTGTTCCGGACGTGTTCTAGAAAAAATAATGTTCTTTTCCTTGTCTTTGAATTTGTCTTTAATGTCTTGATCACTTAAATTGTCGATTTCTTCACCAGTTATGATTTCATGTGGTCTATCATCGCTTATGAGGCCAACTTGTTTGGCAATCGCAGCTGTTGTGAAGCCATGGTCTCCTGTGACAATATAGCTTCTTATTCCAGCAACTTTTGTGAGTCTGACAGCTTCTTTAATCTCTTTTCTTGGTGGATCAAGAAGGCCTGCTATTCCAATGAAGACTAATTTCTTTTCGATTTTCTTTTGTTTTTCTTCAAAGGTTTCCAAATTTAAAATTTCTTCCACCTCATGTCCTGAAATTTCCTTGTATGAGATTCCAATAGTTCTGAGTGCGGACTCGTTGAAGGTTTCATTCTGTCCAAGAATAGTTGCTTTGGTGTCTTTTGTGAGTATTGCCATTCTACCTCCGTGTAATCGTTGATCACATATCCCTACGATACTTTCCGGCGCACCTTTACAAAATATGTAGTATTTACCATGCTTATGATCAGCAAATATTTTGCTCATCATTTTCCTTTCTGAATCGAATGGAAGTTCCAAAATTTCTTCCAAATTTTCTTTCATTTCTTCGCTGGTACTTGAAGAGATCTTTTTCGACATTGTTAGCAATCCGCCTTCAGTTGGGTCTCCGAGTATTGTGAAAGTATTGTTTTTTTCAACTAATTTAGAGTTGTTGCATAATTCTGCGCATAGACTAAACCATTTTAAAGCATTTCCAACTTTGTGGTTTTGTCTGAAAAATTCAGGAGTTAGTTGGTTTGTGTTTAGTTCGATGCGATCTTCTTTATTTGTATAGATTTTGAAATTTCCTTGTGGTGCATATCCTATCCCTTCGAAGTTGATGTAAAAATCGTCTAATAATGCTTCTGTTACAGTCATTTCATTTCTCGTGAGAGTTCCTGTTTTATCAGTACAAATCACAGTCGTGGCTCCCAGAGTTTCAACAGAGGAAAGTTGTCTGATAATTGCTTTTTTCTTTGATAGTCTTTGAACTCCGAGTGCAAGGGCTATAGTGATTACTGCTGGTAGTCCTTCAGGAACGGCTGCAACAGCAATTGAGGCTGCGAATAGAATATTATCTACAATTGGTCTCTGATGAACTAATAACTCAAAAATAAAAATGAGCGCGATTATTACTAAAGATATTTGCGCTGCAAAAATACCGATTTTGTGGATTTCTTTTTCAAGTGGAGTTTCGTCTTTTTCAGTTTCATGGGTTAGATTTGCGATTTTTCCGAATTCAGTTTCCATGCCCGTCTTAATCACCAATGCATGAGCGTTACCCCTGGCAACTGTAGTACCGGTGAAAATCATATTTTCCTTTTGTGTTAAATTTCCTTTTTCGACTGTATCAAAAGGTCGTTTTGGGACTGGGAAAGATTCTCCTGTTAATATGGCTTCAGATGTTTGTAGTTCATTTGCTGCAAATACGATTGCATCTGCTGGGATTGTATCGCCTTCATTTAGAATGATGAGATCACCTGGCACAATTTGTTCTGTGTCTAACAGTACCTGTTGGCGGTTTCGTATTGCCCTAGCTTGCGGCGAAACCATCTTTTTTAGAGCTTCTACTGCTTTTTCAGCTTTATATTTTTGTACAAAGCTGATGATTCCATTCAACATTACAACTACAAAGATAATTATGGCATCTGTTGTGTCGCCCGAAATGAAAGCTATTACTGTGGCAAAAAGAAGTAGTATTATCATCGGGTCTCGGTATTCGTCCAGAAAGCTTAGAATAAGTGGTCGTTTTTTACTTACCGTGAGTTTATTCAGTCCATATTTTTTAATTCTATATTCGGCTTCGCCACTTTCTAACCCATTTTCACTACTGTCGAATGTTTCGAAAATATTTTGATAATTGTACTGTGATTCTTTGTTCATTTTTTCCCCGTTTATTTAGTATTGTTTAATCGCCAATTTTTAATTTTTGAGTGATGTCCACTTAATAGTACTTCTGGGACATCTAATTTTTTGAAAACTCGTGGTTTTGTATAATGTGGATATTCCTTTTTACCTTTTAACTTGCGAGAAAAGGTTTCTTCTAAATGTGAGTTAGTGTCTCCAAGAATTCCTGGGATGAACCTTGAAACTGTATCAATTACCACCATTGCTGGGAGTTCTCCTCCGGTTAATACATATTTCCCGATAGAAACCTCTTTATCTACACATAAGTCGATTACTCTTTGATCAACTCCCTCGTAGCGGCCGCAAAGCATGATTAATCCGCTTTGTTTTTTACTGTTGGTTTGAGCCTTAACTAATTCTTTGGCCATTCTGACGGCCTTTGTGTGGGTTAGGAGATTTCCTTTGGGGCTTAAATAGATAACAGGCCCCTTGTTACTCTTTTTTAAGTGTTTAATTGCGTCGTAGAGGGGTTGTGGGGTCAGTACCATGCCAGCTCCGCCTCCATAAGGGATGTCATCGACTTTTTTCCATTTATCCTTGGTAAAATCACGTAAGTTATGTACATGAATTTCGATTAGCTTTTGTTCTAATCCTTTTCTGATCATTCCTTCTTTGAAATAGGATTTAAAAATTGTAGGAAAAATTGAAATTATGTCGAATCTGATGGGTTTCATTGTATGGATGTTATCTGACTATATATATACCTTACAAAGAGCTTTTCTTAAAACAAAAACTCCGCAATGATACGGAGTTTTGTCTGTTTTTGTACAAATTTTAACGCTTGCTGAATTGAGGTGCGCGTCTAGCTCTCTTTAAACCTGGTTTCTTTCTTTCCTTTACTCTTGGGTCGCGTGTTAGAAGGCCGGCTTTTTTTAAAGGAGTTCGTAGAGTTTCGTCAAATCTTAGAAGTGCTCTTGCAATTCCATGTCTGATGGCTTCTGCCTGTGAATTAACACCTCCTCCAGTTACTATTACAGTGATGTTAAACTTTTTGGTTGATGAAGTTAATAGAAGGGGGGAATTGATTACAGAGATGAGATTTTTTAAAGGAAAGTATTCACTTCCTTCTTGCTCATTTACAGTCAAGTTGCCTTTACCATTTTTATATAGTCGAACTCTGGCAATTGCAGTTTTTCGCTTTCCTGTCCCGTGATGATATTGTTTGACGGACGAGGCTTTCTTAGTAGTTGTTGGTTCTTTTGCTGCCATGTGACGTGAGTATTAAGAGAATTATAAATTTATTAGTTCTGGGGTTTGAGCTGTTTGTTTGTGTTCTGCTCCGACATAAATTTTGAGTCTTTTCATTATATTTTTCTTGTTCTTGGTGTTAGGAATCATTCCTGCAACAGCATGTTCAAGAATTCTTTCTGGATGTGTTTCGCGTAATTTTTCTACTGTTATAGATTTAAGCCCTCCTGGATATTGGGAATGTTTGTAATATGTCTTTTGGCTTTCTTTCTTTCCAGTTAGTTTGATCTGTTCAGCGTTTATTATCACAACGAAATCGCCACATATAAGGTGATTGGAAAAGGTTGCCTTGTTCTTTCCTCGAAGGATGTCAGCTATTTTTGTTGCTACTTTTCCAAGAATTTTTCCTTTGACGTCTACTAGAAACCATTTAGCGTCAAGTGTCTCTTTTTTGGGAGAGTAAGTTTTAAAAACTGTGTTCTTTTTCGCGGCTGTTTTCATTGCTGTTTGAGTTGAGTAATTATATTAATTCGATTTGTGAGAGTGGTGCGTTGTCTCCGTTTCGGAAACCAATATCGGTAATTCTGGTAAATCCAGTCTCACGGTCTGCGTATCTTTTTACTACTTCCTCAAAGAGAATTTTTGAACTCAATTCGTTTTGAAGGATAGTTCCTACTTCTTGAATGGCAAGCCTTTTATCTTTGTTCTTTGCTGTGATAATTAGCTTATCAATTATTGGTTGAAGTGCTTTTGCGCGAGCTTTTGTGGTCTGAATTTTACTGTGAAGTATTAGAGAAGTGGCAAGATTTCCAATTAATAGTTTTCTTGGCGCTTTTGCTCTGTTCAGTCGGTTTTTCTTTACCTTGTGTCTCATGATTGTTGACGGTTAGAATTCTTTAGTTTCGAATATTTACTCTTCAGATAGGTCTAGATCTCTGGTTTTTAGTGCTTCCTTTACTTCTGTTAAAGCTTTTCGTCCGAAGCCGCGTAAGTTAGTTAATTTGCTTTCAGTGCATTTGGAAAGTTGTTCGATTGAGCCTATTCCGCCGTTAATTAGTGCGTTTAGAGTGCGCGGAGAGAATCCCAGAATTTCGATTGGTGTATATGCTTCTTGTACTGGTTTGTTCTTTTCTTCCAATTCTTGTTTTTGTGAGATCTTTTGGAAGTCGCTCATAAATTCTGCCTCAACCATGATTTCTTCTTTATTGAAGAGGTTGAAGTATGATTGAAGAATATTTGAGCTGAATTTTAGAGCGTCGTCTGGAGTGATAGCTCCGTCTGTCTCGATTTCTAGAACAAGTTTATCCAGATTGGTCATTTGGCCAACACGGACTGCTTCTACATCATATCGGACTTTCTTAACAGGAGTGAAAATAGAATCCATTAAGATTATTTCTGGATCATAGTCACCCTTTTGCTTCACTGATACAGGGATGTATCCAACCCCTTTCTCAACTTTGATTTCTATGTTGAGCTTAGATCCTTTTTCAAGAGTGGTGATGTATTGATCTGGATTCAGAATTTCAATGTCGGAAGGACATTTAATATCTTTTGCAGTTACTACCCCTTCTTTACTAGCGCTGAGGTTGATGGTACTTGGTTCGACTGTTGTCTTCTTGAGTCTAACCAATTTTAAATTGAGAGTCATGTCGAGCACACTTTCCTTTACTCCTTTGATGGTTGAATATTCGTGAGTGATGCCATCAATTTTGATGCCCGTAATGCAAGAGCCTGGTAGGGAAGAAAGAAGTACCCTTCTAAAGGCATTACCAACGGTTATTCCGTAACCTTGTGGCAACGGGCTTACAGTGAAAATAGCGTGTGTGTCGCTAATCTTTTCTACCTTTATTTTTGGAATACCTATTTCTTCTTGAATTTGATGCATTAAGAAAAAGAATTAATGAATTATTTATTTTGAGTAGAACTCAACGATTAAATTTGTGGATATTTGAGCTTCTAACTCGTTGTTATCTGGAACTCTTACCATGGCTCCGCTCATGTTTTTTAGATCTACACTGAGCCATTTTGGTGCTTTTGTTCCGCTTTCTGCGTTTTCCTTGAATTGTGGTGAATCTTTTTTCTTGCTTACTAAGTTGAACTTATCTGCAGGTGCAACTTGAATGGAGGGGATTGATGCAACTTTGCCATTTACCTCGATCAAACCGTGATTTACCATTTGACGAGCTTGATATCTGGTGGAAGCAAGGCCTGATCTGAATATGATATTATCAAGTCTTTGCTCTAATAGTCGGAGGAATTCATCACCTGTTATTCCTTGTTTCTTAGATGCCATCTCATAATACTTTCTGCATTGTCTTTCCTTAATATTGAAAATAACCTTAGCCTTCTGTTTTTCCTTTAGCTGACGGGAGTATTCAGATTTTTTACCATAAGTACCTTTTGGGCCATGTATTCCTGGTGGATAGGCCTTTTTTAAGGTTGGATGAGTTTGTTTCAACTCGTTGTTGGTTGGGATTCTGATACCGAAACGGCGGAAGAGGCGAGATTTTGGACCTGTAGTGTTAGACATTGTTATTAAAGGGAAAATAAAATTATACTCTGCGAGCTTTTCGAGGACGGCATCCATTGTGTGCGATTGGCGTTTGGTCAGTTATTGATTCGATATTAACGCCGTTAGAGTTTAGTCCTCTAATAGCTTGTTCTCTGCCTGAACCAATGCCTTTTACGAATACTTCTAATGTTTCAAGTCCAAACAGTAGAGCTTTGTTGATAGCAGCTTCTGAAGATATTTGTGCTGCGTATGGAGTGGCTTTTTTAGCTCCTTTGAATCCATTGGATCCTGCACTGCTCCATGCGATAACGTTTCCGTTAAGGTCAGTTATAGTTACAAGAGTGTTATTGAAACTTGATTGGATGTAAGCTCTCCCTGCTGTAACAGTTCTTTTGGATTTGTTCTTTTTCACTTTTTGAACTTTACCTTCTTCTTCGGGCGCTTTGTCGGTTGTTGAAGTTTTTTTGCTGTCTTTGACATCTGTAGTTGCTTTTGCTGTGTCCTTTTTAGCATCTTTAGCATCTTTTTCCGTCTTTTCTTCTTTACTGACAGTCTTGTTCTCTTTATCGGCCATGAGTGAGATTTAAATAGTTGTAATTATTACTTAGTTGCTATTTTCTTATTAGCAACGGTCTTTTTCCGTCCTTTTCTGGTTCTTGCGTTCGTTTTGGTCAGTTGGCCTCGGACTGGTAGGCCTTTTCGGTGGCGTAAACCTCTGTAAGTTCCAATGTCTTGTTGATATTTAACATCTAACTGACATTTTCGTCGAAGGTCGCCCTCTGTTAAAAATTCAGTAATTTTTTCACGAAGTTTGTTTTCCTCTTCGGGGCTGAGATTTATTACTTTAGTATCCTCGTCTATCTTGCATTCTTTCAGTATTCTTCTGGATAGCAACCTGCCTATTCCATATATAGCTGTGAGTCCGATAGCGATTCTTTTTTCTTTGGGAAGATTGATTCCAGCGATTCTGGCCATGTTTCTTTAAAAATTATTGAAAATAAATTATCCTTGTCTTTGTTTGTGTTTTTTGATCTCACAAATAACTCTCACTACATTTTTGCGCTTGATAACTTTACATTTGGGACAAATTGGTTTTACTGATGATCTTACCTTCATAACGGTTTTTGATAAATTGGTTATTTTTGCTCTGGTGCTTCCTCAGTAGTCTCTTTTTTCTCTTCTGTACTCTCTTTTTCTGCTGGAGCATCAGTGTTTGTAGCTTCTGCCTCTGTTTTTACTTCTGCTTTGGGCTCCTCAGTCGGTTTTTCGTCAGATGGGGCCTCTTCTTCTCTGTTTGGTAATTTGTCTCCTTTCTTGTGTCTGAAGGTTATTCTTCCCTTACTGAGATCATAAGGAGTCATTATGATAGTCACTCTATCACCGGGTAAAATTCTAATGTGGTTTATGCGCATTCTACCTGATACATGTGCTAGTATCTCATGACCAGCAAAACTTTCATCAAGTAATTTAACCTTAAAGGTCGCGTTGGGGTATGCTTCAATGATAATCCCGGAGGCCTCAATTTCTTCTTTTGCCATAAGGCGAATTTACGTTTATTTTAGAGGTAAAATGCTGATTTTCCAACCTGAAAAGCGTTAGGATTCTACATTACGGAATTTTAGATTGCAAGTTAATTTTTTTGTTTTTTTGCTGCAGAAGATAGCCAGAGAAATGGATTTATATCCCCGTATGTTTTTGAGTGATAAGCTCGGTATGCAAAATTATATTATCTTGGGCGAATCGTCAGTATTTCAGCGCCTTTTTCCGTTATTGCTATGGTGTGTTCTATTTGTACTGCTAGAGAGTTGTCTTTGGTCACAATGGTCCATTTGTCAGAAAGTGTCTTTGTTTTGCTTGAATTCATTGAAATAATTGGTTCAATTGCAATAGTCATTCCTGGTTGCAGGATAGGGCCTGGTTCGCCATCATAAAAGTTCAGAATTAGTGGGTCTTCGTGTAGGTTTTTTCCTACTCCATGTCCAGAAAGATCTTCAACTATGCCATATCCCTGTTTGCGTACTGTCTTTTCGATAATTTTACTCAATTCTGTCGTTCGGATGCCAGCTTTTGCTGTTTTAATAGCGTTGTCCAGAGCTTTCTGAGTAGTATTAATTAGTTTTTGTTGAGCTGGTTCAATAGGCCCGACTCCTACGGTTATTGCTGAATCTGTGATAAAACTGTTAAATGTGACTCCGCAATCAATAGTGACGATATCGCCTGTTTGAATGACTCTGTTTCCAGGAATTCCGTGTACAACTTCCTCATTGATGCAGATGCATATGCTACCTGGAAAGCCTCGATATCCTTTGAAAGTTGGAATACCTCCTTTTTCTTTGATTAATCTTTCTGCAATTTGATCAAGTTCGATAGTCTTGATCCCTGGAGTTATAGCATGTTCTAACTCTGATAAGACATATCCAAGAATTTTTCCCGATTCTCGCATGATTTTTAGTTCTTCGCTGTTTTTTATAGAGATGGTGTCTTCTCCCTCTTTCCAGTATTTAATAGGTCTTTATTTATGAAAGTATGGATCGATTTTTTCTGCAATTTCTATGGCTACTTTTTCTATGGTTTGATTGCCGTCGATGTTAACAACTTTGTTGTATTTTCGGTATGCGTCAATGGTGGGAGATGTGTTTTTTTGAAAGATTTTAATCCTATTTTTTATGACATCAGGTGTGTCATCGTGTCTTTTTCTAGCTAATAGCCTTTTGATGGTTTCTTCTTCCGGTATCTGAATATTTACTACTACAAAGTCTCTTTTCCATTTCTTTAGTAGTCTATCAAATGTTGCTTGTTGCGTTCGGTTTCGAGGAATTCCATCGAAGATAACGGCTTGGTCGTTTGGAACGTCTTGGAGAAATTTGTCTACTATTTGAAGAACTATTTCAGCAGGGACTAATTGCCCTTGTTTGACATATTTATTTACCTTATGACCTAGATCGCTGTCTTCTTCAGCGAGTTTTCGAAATTCATCGCCCATTTCGAAAATTGCCAAATTATAACGCTCAGCCATTAATTGCGCTTGAGTTCCTTTACCGGAACCCTGGATCCCCAATAAAACAACGTTCATGGATTTTTGTTTTTTTAGTAAAGCTTATTGTAATCGTGCATTACTAGTTGTGCGTTGATTTGTCTAATTACTTCTAGTACTACACTCACTATGATAATCATTCCTGCGCCTCCAATGAGGGTGGCAACACTTCCCATAGAAAAGGCTCCTGTAATTGCACTAACAATGTTTGGAGATATTGCGATTATTGCAATAAATAAACCTCCCCATAGATTAAGATGACTTGATACACTTCCGATATGTTTAACTGTTTGAGTACCAGGTCGAATACCTGGAACATATCCGCCTCGTTTTTGGATGTTTTCGGCTACTTGTTCTGGATTAAAGGTGATGCTTACGTAGAAGAAAGTGAATCCAATGATTAATAGAAAGTATGTCGCAAGGTATAATAAGGAATTTGGCGTGAAGTTGGCTTGCATGAAATTTGAGAATGAACTCAACGCTTCGTTGGGAGAGTTTTGCATGAACTGGGCGATAATGCCGGGCATGCTGACAACGGATAGAGCAAAGATGATTGGTATCATACCAGCTTGATTGACCTTGATAGGTAAGTTGGATTTTTCACCACTGCCTCTGACTCCTCGATTTGCATACAAAACCGGGATTCTCCGTTCAGATTCACCTATGAGTATTACTACTATTGTTAATGTGATAGTAACCAGAATTTCAATTACAAATGGCATTAGGAATTCGCTGCTTTGTTGGGCTAATGCGATGTTTTGCCCTACTGCTGCCGGGATGCTGGACATGATCCCTGCGAAGATAAGCAGAGATATTCCATTTCCAATTCCATTTTCTGTTATTAATTCACCAAGCCACATCATCAGAACTGTACCTGTGGTGATCGTTATCATAATCGGCAGAATGACACTGGGTTCAGCAAGGTTTGGGATGATTGGCACTTGTGCCTGAGAGTTTAATACGGCGATCATTCCATATGATTGAACAAATGCGATTGGTATAGTTAGCCAACGAGTGTATTGGTTGATTTTACGGCGTCCCTGTTCACCTTCTTTGGATAGACTTTCCAATTTAGGAACAATAACGGTAAGAAGTTGGATGATGATGGAAGCATTGATGTATGGTGAGAGACCCATCAAAATAATCGAAAAGTTTTCTGCGAGTCCCCCGGTCAGTAAACTAAATGTTCCCAGTAATTGATTTTGTTGGAAGATGCTCTTGATGACATCTAAATCTGCTCCAGGGATGGATACTTGAGCGAGAACTCGAATAATCAAGATGATTCCCAGCGTGTAAATAATTTTATTTCTGAGGCTCTTTGAGTTCCAGATTTGTTGTATTTGTTTGAACATTAGGTCTGATATTATTTTTCAGCAGTATCATTTTTGACCTGCTTGGGTTGCATTAGTACCGTAACAGTGCCTTTGGCTTTTTCAATCTTTACTTTTGCACTCTCAGAAACTTTATCAACAGTGATTGTGAGTTTCTTTTCTAATTCTCCATTGCCAAGTATCTTTATCGGCTTTGTGATTGAGTGAACTAGTCTTTTCTCAAGTAAACTTTGAGCGTTGATTTCGCTTCCTTCCTCAAATCTATTTAAATCTGATACGTTCAAAACTTGGAATTCAACTCGATTGATATTCTTAAAACCCTTGTATTTAGGCATTTTGCGATGCAGGGGAGTTTGTCCACCGGCAAATCCTGCTGGTATGTTGCCACCGGTTCGGGATTTTTGGCCATTGCTTCCTCTTCCAGCTGTAGTTCCGAATCCAGATGCATTACCTCGTCCTATTCGCTTTTTTGATTTGGTAGCTCCTTTATTTCTTCTTAAATTTGACAGTGCGTCCATGGCTTTGATTAATTATTGTGAGATACAGTTATGATAATTATTCTTCTTTTTTATCTTTAGTTTCTTGAGGTTTTTCCTCTTTGACTGCTGTTGGTACAGGAGTGACTGGAGTAGCTGGAGTTTCTTTCTTTATTTCTGGCCTGTTTTGTCCTCTGGACTGGTCTGGTCTTCTGTTGTTTGGACCATGGTTTTGTCCTCCACCTCTTTTATTATCAAATCGTCTTCTTGGGTTTGGTCTTCTCTGGGCAGCTGCTGGTTGTTCTTTGGCGGTGGCTGGTGTTTCTACTTTCAACCAAGGCATTTTTTTCAATTTCATCAGAGCTTTAATAGTGGCTTGACTGTTGTTTAGACGGTTTGGTGAGCCGAGACACTTTCCCATGATATCTTTGATGCCGGCCAATTCTATTACTTTTCGAACACTACCTCCAGCTTTAATTCCAGTACCTGGGATAGCGGGCATTAGTAGTATCTTTGCGCTTTTAAATTTGATTGAAACTTTGTGCGTGATAGTTTGGCCTGCCATTGGCACTTCTATCATGTCCTTTTTGGCATTAGCGATAGCTTTGGAAATAGCACCAGTAACTTCGGTGGATTTTCCTATACCAACTCCAACTTTGCCTTTTTTATTTCCGATTACAACAGTTGCTCGGAAGCGAAGTCTTCTTCCTCCTTTTACAACACGTGTTACACGGTCGATTTGAATTACTTCTTCCTCGAATTCTTTTACTTCTCTCATTGGAGGTCTTCTGTGTTTCATCACTAGTTAGGGTAAGTTATTGTTTTAATTAAAATTTTAGTCCACCTTCACGGGCACCTTCAGCCATTGCTTTTACACGGCCATGGTATCTGTATCCATTTCTATCAAATTCTACTTCGCTTATCTTTAGTTCTGTTGCTTTCTTTGCAATTTCTAATCCAACAGCTTTAGCGTTTTCTAGTTTGTTTCCTTTCTTGCTTTTGATGTCTGAACTGCTTGTCAGGGTGATTCCTTTTTTGTCGTCTACCAATTGTAAGTAATTTAAACTCAAACTTTTGAACGCAACTAATCGTGGCTTTTTGTATTGTAAGCTGCCTTTGACTCTGGCACGGCGGCGAGTCTTTTGAAGTGATTTAGGATTTTTCATGATAGTAAATTATTTTGATGCTGATGTGATGTTTTATGCTTCCTTTGCAGCAGCTTTTCCAGCCTTTTGTTTAACATATTCTCCGAAATATCGAATTCCTTTTCCTTTATATGGTTCTGGTTTTTTGTAAGATCTAATTTTAGCAGCTACTTCTCCAAGAAGTTGTTTGTCGATGCCGGTGATAATAAGTATATTCTTTTTCTCTTTATCAAATTCTACTGTTATTCCTTCTGGGACGATATATTCGATAGGGTGTGAGAAACCTAGGTTTAAGGTTAGTTTGTTTCCTCCAATATTGGCTCTGTACCCAACTCCCAAAATCTCTAATTTTTTCTCGAATCCCTTTGTTACTCCTTCAACCATGTTTGCCAGAAGAGATCTGGTGAGACCATGTAAAGCTCGATTTTGCTTGTGATCATCTTGTCTGGACACTGTCAGCTCTTCTTCAGTTTGATCAATCTTTATAGTAGGGGCAAAAGTTTGGGTTAATTCACCCTTTGGCCCTTTTACGGTGATCGTGTTGTTTTCACTGGTTGTTATTGTGACACCAGATGGAATTTTAATCGGTTGTTTTCCTATTCTTGACATGGTTTTGAGGTTCTTAAGCTTATTTAAAATTAATTTATACTATTTCACATAATATTTCTCCGCCTAGGTGCATTTTGCGTGCTTCATCGTCAGTTACAATTCCTTTAGGAGTAGAAACAATTGAAATTCCTAGTCCGCCGTTTATTTTTTTAATTTCTCCAGCCTTCATATAGATTCTTTGTCCTGGTCTGCTTACTCTTTTAGTCTCAATGTCTCTGTGTTCGTTGCTGAGCGTGATTAATAGAAATTTGAAATATTCTTTTTCTCCACTTTCGATGCTGTAACTTTCAATAAATTTTTTCTTTTGTAAGTTAGCCAGAATTTGTTCTTTCACTTTTGAATAAGGAGCTTCGACAGTGTCTTTTCTTGCTCTTGCCGCGTTTTTAATTCTGATTAGCAGGTCTGCGATTGGGTCTGTATACATAGTTATTGTATTAGTATGAGTTAGGGGGGATTTACCAAGAGGACTTTTTGACGCCCATGATTTTACCTTGGCGTGCTTTTTCTCTGAAACAAATTCTGCACATTTCGAATTTTCTTAAATATCCGCCTTTTCTTCCGCAGATTTGGCAGCGATTATAGACACGAGTGCTGAATTCGGGCTTTTTACCCAGTCCAAGAGATTTAGAGTGTGCCTTTTTCCTTCTTTGTGCCTTAACTTTGAGAGCGAGTCTAGCCATTGTGTGCGTTTAGAGAATTGATAAAAAATAATTTACTTTGCTTTTGCTTATTCTTCTTCTTTTTCCTTCTTTTCTTGGAAGGGGAAGCCTAGCAATTTGAGCATTGTGTGAGCATCTTCATTGTTCTTTGCGGTAGTTACAAATGTTATTTGTAATCCATGATGTTTGACGATGTCGTCAGGATTGATTTCTGGGAAAACTGTGTGTTCTTGGATGGCCACTGAGTAGTTTCCTTGGCCGTCAAAGCTCTTTGGGGAAATTCCTCTGAAGTCTCTGGTTCGTGGGAGTACGATATTAACGAATTTCGATACAAAATCATACATTCTATTTCCACGTATTGTTACATAGACTCCAACTGGCATGCCTTCGCGAAGTTTGAAGTTTGAGATAGCCTTCTTTGCTTTTGAGATTACTGGTTTTTGTCCAGCAATTTGCATGATATTACTTTCGACGTCTGAGTAGTCTTTTCCTCCCGCAAGTAATTTACCGATTCCGGTATTGATGATTATTTTGGAGAGTTTAGGAACGGCATTGATATTCTTGATCTTCAGCTGTTTCTGTAGTTCTGGAGCGATCTCCTTTTTGAATTTTTCTTTAAGACTGATTGCTTTAGTCATTGTAGGTACAATTCGTTATAGTTAATTATTTTTTCTTCTTAGCTTTTTTAACGGTATTTCCAGAAATGTTATCTAGAGAAACTTCTGATTTTGTAGAAAGTCTTTCTTTTTTACCGCTTGCTAATTTCTTATGCTTGATTCGGCTAGGTTTGCCTGTCTTTGGGTCTACTATCATCACATTGGATGCGGAAAGGGGAGCCTCAAAACTGATTTTTTCTCCAGGCTGATTTTGTTGTTTTTTAATGTGCTTGATGCGAAGATTTACTTTGCTCACAGTTACCCGATTTTTCTTTCGATTAATCTTTGTGATTTGTCCGGATTTACCTTTATCTTTTCCGGCGATTACCATTACTTGATCATTTACCTTTAGTTTCATAGTTTTAGAGATTTACTTCGTTTGATTGAGAATTAAAGTACTTCAGGAGCTAAACTAATAATTTTTTGATAGCCTCTTTCGCGTAATTCTCTGGCCACTGGGCCAAAGACACGAGTTCCTTTCGGTTCATTATCTTTGTTGATTATAACAATTGCGTTTTCATCAAATCGGATATAGCTACCGTCTTTGCGCCTGGTTTCTTTTTTACATCTGATTATTACTCCTTTTTCAACGGCGTGCTTCTTTACTGCTCCTTTTGGGGCAGCGTTTTTGATTGCTACGACAACAACGTCTCCAATCCCTCCGTATTTTCTGTGATGGCCGCCTAGTACTCTAATGCATTCTGCTTGTTTCGCACCAGAGTTGTCTGCGACTTTGACTTTTGATTTTGGCTGTATCATAGTTATTAGTTTTTAACAGGTTCTATTACTGTCCATCTTTTCAGCTTGCTTTGTGGTTTTGTTTCGTAAATTACCACTTCTTCATCTTCCTTATACTGATTTTCTGGATCATGTGCATAGAATTTTTTTGAAATTCGATATCTCTTCTTATATTTTGGATGCATTTTGTAAGTATGTACCATTACGGTAATGGTTTTATCCATTTTGTTACTTACAACCAATCCTTTTTTGCTTCTGATCATTGTCGTAGGGATGATTATTTAGCTGATAGAGTTAATTCCTTTTTTACTGTCTCAAGGCGTGCGATTGTTATTCTTAAATCTTTGAGTGAGTGAGTTTTCTGAGATTGATCGGAGTGAGTCTGGATTTTTGCTTTTAACAAGTTATGTCTGCATTTTGCAAGTTCTTTATCCAGCTCTTCTACGCTCATTTGTTTGATGTCTTCTAATTTAGGCATAATATACTATATTTCGTTATCGTTGATGAATTTGCATTTTACGGGTAGTTTCTGTGCGGCTAGTCTCATTGCTTCTTTTGCTACACTTTCTTCTATTCCGTCCATTTCAAAGATTATTGTTCCTTTCTTGATTACTGCTGCATAATAGTCAATGTTTCCTTTTCCTGATCCCATCGGTACTTCAGCAGCTTTTTGAGTGACTGGTTTGTGAGGGAACACTCTGATCCAGATTTTTCCACCTCTTTTTACATATCTTGTCATTGCACGACGTGCAGCTTCGATTTGTCTAGCAGTGAGTTCTGCTCCACCAAGACTTTTAAGTGCGTAGCTACCGAATGCGGGGCGAAATCCTTTTGTTGCAATGCCCAGTTCGCTGCCTCTTAGTCTTTGTTGTTTCCTATATTTAGTTTTTCTTGGTCCGAACATATTATTCTGATGTGATTAAGGCCTGTGAAACTTACTATTGATTTAGTTGAAGGTCAACATGAATACTCTTTGTAATTTATTCGTCTTGTTGAGCATCTTGATTATTAAAGACGTCTCCTTTGTAAATCCATACTTTTACGCCGATAATTCCGTACTCTGTTTTGGCAGGAAAGCCGGCATAATCAATGTTTGCTCTAAATGTATGTAGAGGGATTTTTCCTTGAGCGAAAAACTCGTTTCTTGAAATTTCCACTCCATTTAATCTTCCTGCAACTGCAATTTTTATCCCTTTGGCTCCTGCTTCCATTGCTTTCTCGATTCCCATCTTACAAGCTCTTCGATATGAAACTCTCTTTGAAATTTGAGCTGAGACGCTTTCGGCCAGTAATCTTGCGTTAATTGCTGGTTTTCTGATTTCTCGAATACTGATTACAAAGTCTTCATTGAAAGTTTTTTTGAGTTTGTCTCGTAGAACATCAACGTTTGCTCCCTGTTTACCGATGATAGTTCCAGGTTTTGCAGTGTGAATGATCACGCTTACTTTATTGGCACTGCGTTGGAGTTCAATTCTACCAATACCTGAATCTGCTAACTCTTTATTGATTATATCTTCAATTTTGAAGTCCTGATGTATGAATTTTGCATATTTTTTCTTGGTAGCGAACCATTTGGAGTCCCAAGTTCTAATAATGCCGATTCTTTGAATGATTGGATTAACTTTTTGTCCCATGAGAGGAGGTGATTATTGCTAGTAATTAATAATTTATTTGCTTTCTTCTTCTTTTTCTTCAACTTCCTTTTCACCAGTTACCTCTTTGGTTTCTTCGGCTTTCGTGCTGGCTTTCGTGCTGGCTTTCTTTGTGATCTTTTTAGCTGTAGTTTCTGATTTCTTTGCTTCTTTATTTGGAGTAGGTTCTTCGCTGACTTCAAGCGTTATAGTGATGTTTGAAGTTCTTTTTAAAATAGGATATACGCGTCCTCGTGACACTGGGACACCTCTTTTGAAAGTAGGTCCTTTGGTGACAACAATTTCTTTAATAACCAAGCTTTTCTCATCTTGTTTGAAATTGTTTACTGCGTTAGCGATGGCGCTATTTAATAATTTGTGAAGTATTTTTGCGGCCTTCTTTGGAGTAAATTTCAATATATCCAATGATTCTTGGGCTGTTTTTCTACGCACCATTCCTGCAACTAAATTTGCTTTTTGTGGTGTTATTCTGATTGACCTTAGTATTGCTTTCATCGCTTTGGCTTAAGTGTTTGTAAATTATTGATATTATTTGTCTCCGCTTCCTGTTCCAGTCATTGCTGCGAGTTTTCCTCCATGTCCTCTGAATTTTCGAGTGTGTATGAAGCTTCCTAACTTCTGACCAACCATTTCTTCTGTTATATATAGAGGAATATGTTGTTTACCATTGTGAACTGCAAGTGTGTGTCCCACAAAATCAGGTGAAATTGTACTAGCACGAGCCCAGGTTTTGATAACCTTTTTTTGGCTTGCATTGTTTTGTGCCATTATTTTTTTGAGGAGTTTGGCGTCTACGTATGGTCCTTTCTTTGAGCTTCTGGACATGGTGAGTAAGTGTTAGTTAACGAAATTTAGTAATTATTTTTTAAGTTTAGATCCGTCGCGTCGTTTGACTATTGATTTGTCGCTGAATTTCTTTCTTTTTCTTGTCTTTACTCCCAGTGCGGCATATCCCCATGGAGTTTTTGGATGTATAAGTCCGATTGATTGATTGCCTTCTCCACCTCCATGTGGATGATCGACTGGATTCATAACTTTACCTCTGACGGATGGTCTTCTGCCTAGCCATCTGCTGCGTCCTGCCTTTCCGATTTTTACCAGACTGTGATCAACGTTACTGACAACTCCGATGGTTGCATAACAGTTTTTGTTAATTAATCTGGTTTCTCCTGAAGGAAATTGGACTTGGGCGTGTTCTTTTTCTACTGCCATTAGCGTTGCTTTTGCACCGGCTGATCTTACTATTTGTGCTCCGCGTTCTGGCTCAAGTTCAATGTTGAAGATGTTATATCCGGTTGGGATATGTTTGAGCATCATGCGGTTTCCGGTAACAATTTTTGCCTTTTCCTTTGTTATCACTTCGTCTCCAACTTTTGTTCCTTCAGCTGCTAGATGATAACGTTTGTCTCCGTCAACGTATGTGACCAGGATGATTAGGGCTGTGCGATTGGGATCGTATTCCACGCTGGTTACTTTCCCAGGTATGCCGAGCTTATCGGTTTGTTTGAAATCGATTATTCTGATTAATCTTTTATGACCACCTCCTTGGTGTCGGATGGTGATTTTCCCTTGATTGTTACGGCCGGCATGGCTTTTTTTACCTACTGTTAGCCCCTTTTGTGGCTTACGGCGAGTAATGATTGAGTAGTCGAGGACACTCATTCCTCTTCTGCCTGGCGTTGTTGCTTTGTACTTTTTTACTGGCACGGTGGTAAGAATTAAGATCTATACTATTTCGTTTTCTTTGATGAAGTTTTTTTGACGACTTTCTTTGTCGTTTTGCTGGTCGTCACTTTTAATTTGCTCTCTTTTTCTGCTTTTTCAAATTTTGTAGTGTCCAGTTTAGCCTTTCCCTTTAGCGTTACGTATGCTTTGTGGCTATTTTTTCTCTTGTTATAGACTCCTTTACGTAATTTTCGAGTTTTAGGGCCGACTTTCAATGTTCGTACCTCTTCAACTTCTACTCCAAAAAGTGATGTTATGGCTTTCTTGATGTCAATTTTTGTTGCTTTTGGGTTTACCCAGAAGGCATAGACATTTTCAACCTCGAGTTGGGAGGATTTTTCTGTGATGACTGGTTTTCTGATGATGTTAAGTGCGTTCATTGTTTAAAATATGTTACTTTGAAGAGAGGAATATTTTTTCCATTTCTGCTATGGCTGATTCTAAAAAAAGAATGGTCTCGTATTTTTGAAGATCAGCGATATTTATATAATTGACTAGAATAGTTTTAACTTTTGGAAGATTGCGAGCTGATTTGCTTAGAATTTCATGTTTTGCTGGAAGAACAACTAGCACGTCTTTTTCTATTGGCATTTTGCTTAGTGCTGTGGCTAGAGTTTTTGTCTTAATCTCAGGAAATTCGTATTGATCCCAGCCGATAATCTTATTTTCTCTCATCTTTTGTGAGATGGCAGAGAAAAGTGCAAGTCGGCGTTGCTTCTTTGGCATGTCTTGCTTGAAATTCCTATTGTTGCGAGGTCCGAATGCTACACCACCGCCTTTTTGATGTGGGTTGTTGCTGGCTCCTTGACGAGCTTTTCCAGTCCCTTTCTGTCGGAATGGCTTTCGCTTTCCTCCAACCACTTCGCCTTTTGTCTTGGTATGAGCAATCATACCTAGCCTTCTATTGGCCAGTTGTCTGACTAGCGCTTGATGTACTAGGTCTCGGTTGAATTTTTCTTCAAAAATTGCGGCTGGAACTTCCATTTCGCGTACTTTTTCGCCTTCCTGATTATATATAGTTATCTTTGCCATGATTATGAGAGTTTCTTAATAGTTACATACGAATTAATAGATCCTGGTACTGGACCCTTTATACCAATTAAATGTTTTTCTGCGTCAATATAAATTACAGAGGAGCGAAGTGTTTGTTGTTCATTTCCCATTCGTGTTGCCATCTTCATACCACGTACAATTTTTCCTGGTGAGGCACATGCTCCAACAGAACCTGGTTCTCTTTTGTGGTGGGATCCGTGACTTGCAGGACCTCCATGGAAATTCCATCTCTTCATCGTTCCTTGGAACCCCTTACCCTTTGTGACTCCTGTAATGGTTATTTTGTCTCCTTCTTCGAAAACTCCATCAATTGTGACTTCTGCACCTTGTTTCACTTCGTCTAGAGAGTCTTCTTTGACCTCTCTTACGTAATAGTATTTTTTGGTTTTAGTTGGACGCTTTCTGGGTGCAAATCCAAGAACCATGGCGTTGTATCCATCTTTTTCTGCTGTTTTTAATTGATGGATAGTGTTGGGAGTGCACAAAATGATAGTAACTGGTATGTAGTTACCGTTTTCTTCCACAATTCGTGTCATCCCTAGTTTTTTACCTAGTATTCCGTTCATAATTATTTTAGAGGTTACTTCTTTACCCTTATTAAAGTGTGATGGGTAGAGATTTAGGCTTAAAGATTGATGATTCAACCCGTAGGCCTTGGTAACATAAAATTAGAGCCCGATTTTGACTAATCTGTGATTAGCCTTCCTTCTGAAGCATTCTAATTTCTATGTCTACTCCGGCTGGTAAACTCAGGTTTGTGAGTGAGTCTACTGTTTTAGGAGTACATTCTGTTATGTCTATTAATCTTTTATGAGTTCTGATTTCGTATTGATCCCTTGCGTCCTTGTTTACAAAAGTCGATCTGTTCACTGTTATTTTTGCAATCCTGGTTGGAAGGGGGATTGGTCCTGCCACGATAGCTCCTGTTCTTTCAGCTGTGTCGATTATCAACTTTGCTGATTCATCAACAATTTTGTGATCGTAGGCTTGGATTTTGATGCGGATTTTCTGCTTAGTACTTACCATGTCTTAGTTTGTGATCTTATTCAATAATTTTAGTAACAACTCCGGCACCGACTGTTCTGCCTCCTTCACGGATAGCAAATCTTAGATTGTCGTTGATAGCAACTGGTACGGATAGTTCAATGGTCATCTTTACATCATCGCCAGGCATAACCATTTCTACTCCTTCTGGAAGTTCAACTGATCCAGTAACGTCTGTGGTTCTGATATAGAATTGAGGTTTATATCCTTTGAAGAATGGAGTGTGTCGTCCGCCTTCTTCCTTTGTAAGAACATAGATTTGAGCCTCGAATTTTGTATAAGGTTTGATTGAGCCTGGTTTTGCGAGCACCATTCCTCTTTCGATGTCGTCTCTTTCAATACCACGAATTAGAATTCCAACATTATCACCGGCTTGACCTTGATCAAGTAATTTCTTGAACATTTCAACTCCTGTAACAACAGTTTTTCTTGTGTCTTTTAGTCCAACGATTTCTACTTCTTCATTTACTTTAATAATACCAGTGTCGATTCTTCCAGTTGCAACTGTTCCTCTACCTTTAATAGAGAAAACATCTTCGACGGCCATCATAAATGGTTTGTCTAGTTCACGTACTGGGTCTGGGATGTATGTGTCCATTGCATCCAATAGTTCTTGAATACATTTTGTAGCTTCTGGATCTTTTGGATTTTCAAGAGCTTTAAGGGCAGATCCTTTAATTACTGGAGCTTTTTCTCCGTCATAGCCGTATTTAGTGAGTAGCTCTCTTACGTCCATTTCAGCAAGTTCTGCAATCTCTGGGTCAGCCATGTCCATCTTATTCAGGAATACTATAATATATGGAACATTTACCTGTTTTGCTAAAAGAATATGTTCTCTTGTTTGTGGCATAGGGCCATCTGCAGCTGAACATACAAGGATTCCTCCGTCCATTTGAGCTGCACCAGTAATCATGTTCTTTACATAGTCAGCATGTCCAGGACAATCCACATGGGCATAATGTCTCTTTTCTGTTTCGTATTCTTGATGCGAAGTATTAATAGTGATCCCTCTTGCTTTTTCTTCTGGTGCTTTGTCGATGTCATCGTATTTGCTAGCTTTAGCAAATCCTTTTTCAGCACTGTAGAATGTAATAGCAGCGGTCAGAGTTGTCTTACCATGGTCTACGTGGCCTATTGTGCCTACGTTGACGTGTGGTTTTGTTCTTTCATAGACTTCAGTCATAAGGATCGAGTTATGTTAATAAATTGTCTCTTGGGACAAATGCCCCGTGATATTAACCGAAAAGATTTTTGATTGCAATATTTTTTTTGACTTTTCAGTGTTTTCTCTTTTGCTTATTTAAAGCGGTAAATCTCCTTTATCATTTTGCCCTTTCTGAGATTATTTTTTCTGCGACGTTACCAGGTACACTTTCATATTGTGCAAATTCCATTGCATATGCGGCGCGCCCTTGAGAAAGGGATCGAAGGTCTGTGGCGTATCCGAACATCTCTGATAGCGGGACATTTGCCATGATTACTTTAGCCATCCCACGGTCAACTGTTTCATATATTTGGCCACGTCTGGAGGATAAATTCCCCATTACATCTCCATAATATTCTTCAGGACTGGTGACTTCTACTTTCATAATAGGCTCAAGAATAATTGGCTTTGCTGATTTACAACCTTTTTGGAAAGCAAGAGAACCGGCAATTTTAAATGCAAGCTCATTTGAATCAACATCATGGTATGAACCATCATAAAGTTCTACTTTAACGTCCACGATAGGGAATCCGGCTTGGATACCTCTGGTCATTGCTTCTTGAATACCTTTGTCTACTGCTGGAATATATTCCTTTGGAATTCTACCACCGACGACAGTGTTAACAAATTCATAGCCGTCTCCTGGTTCTCCCGGTGTGATCTTAAGTAAGACATGTCCATATTGACCACGGCCACCAGTTTGTTTTGCGTACTTCTCTTCGGCTTTTACTGGAACTGTAATGGTTTCTCTGTATGCAACTTGAGGTCGTCCTACATTTGCTTCTACCTTGAATTCTCTTTTCATACGGTCAACGATGATTTCCAAATGTAGTTCTCCCATACCTTCAACCAGGGTTTGTCCGGTTTCTTCATCTGTGGAAACTCGGAAGGTTGGATCTTCTTCGGCAAGTTTGTGCAGAGCAAATCCCATTTTTTCTTGATCGGCCTTAGTTTTCGGCTCGATGGAGATTTTAATCACTGGTTCTGGAAAATCGATTGATTCTAATATAATGGGGTGTTTTTCGTCAGAAAGAGTATTTCCAGTTAATGTGTCTTTTAACCCTACTAACGCTGCAATATCGCCAGCGTGAACTTCTTTGATTTCTTCTCTCTGATTTGCGTGCATTTGCAGAATACGACCGATTCTCTCTCTTTTGCCGTTATTCATGTTAGTAACATAACTTCCTGCCTCCATTTTTCCTGAGTAAATACGGAAAAAGGCAATTTTGCCAACATATGGGTCGGTGGCGATTTTGAAAACTAGTGCGGCAAGGGGTTCTTCGTCTACTAATTTTCGAGTTACTTCTTCGCCTGTGTCCGGGTTGGTTCCGGTGATTTCTTTAACATCTACAGGAGAGGGGAGGTAGTCAATAACAGCGTCTAAGATTAATTGGACTCCTTTGTTGGCTAGTGCTGATCCACACATTACTGGGAAAAGTTCAGCATTAAGCACTGCATTTCGAAGTGCCGCTTTTAGTTCTGCGACTGTTGGAGTTTCTCCTGATAAAAATTTTTCTGTTAATGCATCGTCTGTTTCGGAGATTTTTTCAATAAGAATTGCTCGATATTTTTCGACGTCATCTTTTTTATCTTCTGGGATTGCTACTTCTTTCACCTCTTCTCCCAGTTTGCCTTCGAATTCGTAGCATTTTTCTCCAATTAGGTCGATTATGCCTGTAAAATTATTTTCCATACCAATTGGAAGCTGAATTGCTATAGCTTTTTTTGATAGTCTTTGGTGAATAGTATCAATAGTCATGAAAAAGTCACCTCCGATCTTGTCCATCTTATTAGCAAAGGCAATACGAGGAACGTGGTATTTGTCGGCTTGTCTCCAAACTGTTTCGGATTGGGGCTCTACACCTTGGGAGGAATCGAATACGACTACGCCTCCATCTAAAACACGCATAGAACGCTCAACTTCGGCTGTAAAGTCTACGTGGCCGGGAGTGTCTATTAGGTTGAAACGATAATCTTTCCATTTACATGTAGTTGCGGCAGCAGTAATTGTAATTCCACGTTCTTTTTCTTGTTCCATCCAGTCCATGGTGGCTTCTCCTTCATGTACTTCACCAATTTTGTAAGATCTTCCGGTGTAGTAGAGAATTCTTTCGGTAACAGTTGTTTTTCCCGCATCAATATGGGCTATAATACCAAAATTGCGGAGTTTACTCAGGTCAAAGTTCGACATAGCGTTCTTGAAAAGTGTTAATAATTTTGAAAGTCTGCGACATTATAAGTTTTATTATTTCGAAGTCAAGCACATGAATTTACCTAAGTTAATACACATATTCCAGTTTTTATATTACTCCATATTTTGCTGCTGGGGCTGGTCACGGTGGCGGTTTTATGCTATAATTCACAGATTTAATTGAATTTTGTGTTAGAAAATAGAATAAAAATTGGTGAGACGCTGTTGCGAGCATGTATTGGTGGATTGATCTTTTGGACTAGTTTAACCATTGCTGGTGCGCAAAGCAGTTCTACAAGCTATAAAGCGGTGGATTTTATTAATCCAGAGGCAAGCATTAGTAGTTCTTCGGGTTATGAGCTAAGTGATAGTATTGATTATTATGGGGGAGTTGCTTCTAGTACCTCTTATGTTGAGTGTACAGGGGCTTTTGCTGTTATTGGAGCCTGTACAGGCTCAGTTACTCCGCCACCGCCGCCGCCACCACCGGGCGGGGGTGGTGGCGTTTATCAGCCCCCTGTAGAAGAGGAAGAGGAGCCTGAAGAAGAACTTGAAGAGGAACTTGAAGAGGAACCTGAAGAGGAGCCTGAAGAGGAGCCAGAGGAGGAAGTTATAGAAGAAGAGGAACTTGAAGAAGAACCTTATGACTTTAACGATGGCCTTATTCTTATGGATTTACCGGAATATAATCCAGATTTCGATGATATTAGGGACTGGATTGTTCCTGAACTAGATCTGGATGCACCACAAGTGCAGCGAACTACGCGGGTAGTAAGAAGATTGTCAAATGTTCAGCCAGCTTCGGATGGGGAAGAAATTATTACAGAAGGGGCAGTAGATGAGTCTGCAGCTTTGCCGCTGGTGATTGACTTGGGGTTAGAGAAACTCGAGCCACCTTTGGGACATAAAAGTGCGGACTTAGGATTTCCTGAATTACTATTTGATTTGAATCACAGCAATACTAATTTAATGGTACGGGCAGATGGGGAGTCTTCTGAGGATAGTATCTGTACCATATATGCTTTTGGGGGATATGTATTTAAAATTAATTGCGCTGACTATTTGATTCTTTGGTCAGTTGTTGTTGCTTCTTTGGCTATACCGTTTCCTATTGGTATATTGAAATTAAGAAGACGAATTAGACTTTGGAAAAGAGAAAGAGAATAAGCTTTGTTGTCTCTTAATACTTAGCGTAATGTGCGAAAGCTTTATTTGCTTGAGCCATCTTGATAACATCTTCTCTTTTCTTTATAGCTGGTCCTTCACCATTAGCTGCGAGAATTAATTCGTCGGCTAACTTTTTTGCCATGTTAATATTTCTCTTTGCTCGGCAACTGCCTAGTATCCAACGAATTGAAAGAGTGGTTTGCCTTTTTGGTTTAACTTCCATTGGAATCTGATATACTGCTCCACCAAGTCTTTTTGCTTTTACTTCCAAGGTTGGTTTCACGTTTTCGATAGCTTTTTCGAATAAACCTTTGGGGTCTTTGTGGCCTTTCGTGCTGATAATTTCCAAAGAATCATTAAAAATTCTTTGAGCTGTGCTTTTTTTTCCGCGTTTCATGATGCAGTTGATGAACTTTTCTTGTAAAGCTGATGATCCTTCGGGAATAATTGTGATTCTTTTCTGTGCCATTTCTAAGAAATATTAAATAGTGCTGATTTATGCTTTTCTTGCTCTTTTTGCTCCATATCTTGAGCGTCCTTGTTTACGATCTTGTACACCTTGGGTGTCCAAGATGCCACGAACAATGTGATAACGAACACCAGGTAGATCTTTTACTTTTCCACCTCGGATTAGAACTACGCTGTGTTCTTGTAAATTGTGACCTTCTCCAGGAATATATGCATTAACTTCTATACCATTGGTAAGTCGGACTTTTGCGAATTTGCGGAGAGCGGAATTTGGTTTTTTGGGAGTTAATGTACCAACTTTGATGCAGACTCCTCTTTTAAATGGACTTGGATTCTTAACGGATCTGTTCTTAAGTGTATTAAAAGTACTCTGTAAGGCTGGAGATTTACTTATTTTCGCCTTTTTCTTTCTGGGGTTTCTGATTAGTTGATTGGTTGTGGGCATTTTCCTTTAGTTAGTGAGTTGCATTGAGTCATTTGCTGCCATAACTTACATAAGGGAGCGGGATATTGCAAGTTAATTTTGCAGTTGGGACGTTAGACAACAGGATAAAATTTTTCTTCTTCTACGGTTTCCTCAGGTATCTCTTCTACAGGTTTGTCTGGGACTAATTCTGGGTGTCTTTTTCTGTATGTGGCTCCAGCTGGGATTAACTTACCAATAATTACATTTTCTTTCAGTCCTTGAAGTAGATCGACTTTGTTTGTGGTACTGGCTTCTACCAATACACGAATTGTTTCCTGGAAGGATGCGGCGGATAACCAACTGTCTGTGTGAAGGGAAATTCGGGTCAGTCCAAGTAACAGTCTTTCCATGATAGCGATTTTCTTGTTTTCCTTTTCCATTTGTTCGTTAACTGCGTCCACTTCAAGAATATCCAAAACTTCACCAGGCAAGTAATGAGTCATTCCTGGTTCCAAAATGCGGACTTTGGACAACATTTGTCGAGCAATAATTTCGATATGCTTGTCATTAATGGTTTGTCCCTGTGAAGCATAAATACTTTGTACTTCAGACACGATGTATTTCTGAGCTGTGTAGACAGTAGTTAATTCGATCAGTTCCCGAAGATTTAGATGTCCTGAAGTGATAGCCTGTCCTTTCTCGATCTTTTCTTTGTGTTGAACTTTGATGATTTTACCAAATGGGATTTGGTAGGTTTTTGAGATTTTCTCCATACTGCGTAACCGGATGTGGTTGGCAGTGATTTCTATAATTTTGGAGTTGAATTCAGCACGAATCATACTTTTACTAACAGGGGACTTGGCGATAATTTCCTTTAATTTGACAACGTCGCCCTTTTTGACAATTGGTTCTAGATCAGCAATTAACAGATAGTTTTTTTCAATTGGCTCTTCTGTCGTTACTGTTATTTCAGCTTGTTGTCCTTTTGTATTAATTTCAACAATTCCATCCAGTTCTGACATTATGGCAGGAGACTTTGGAGCCCTTGCCTCAAAGATTTCTTCAACACGACTTAAGCCCTGGGTGATATCACCTCCTTCAGAAGCCACACCTCCCATGTGGAAGGTTCTCATAGTAAGCTGCGTTCCTGGTTCACCAATGGATTGAGCGGCGATAATTCCTACTGCAGTTCCGGCCTCTACTGTCATATTGGTTCCAAGATCCTGACCGTAACACCTGACGCAAATTCCACCTTTGGTACGGCAAGTCATAATTGATCTTACCTTCACTTGATTGATCTGAAGTTCCTCGACTTTGTTAACGATGGTACGGTCTATTTCTTGTCCTTTCTCTGCGATTATTTCGCCTGTTTTTGGGTTTGCTAAGTTTTCGGCAAGAACACGTCCATAAATACGGTTTTCAATTTTTTCCCCGATTGCTTCCGATTCTTCTTTTGTAACCAGATGGGATTGATCTGAACCGCAATCAATTTCTTTGATAATAATGTCCTGAACCGAGTCTACAAGACGACGAGTAAGATGGCCCGCTTCAGCCGTTTTCAAAGCTGTATCAGATTTTCCTTTACGTCCTCCATGAGTGGCAATGAAGTATTCCAAAATGGTGAAACCTTCTTTTAGATTTGATTTGATCGGCAACTCAATTGTATTTCCTGATGGATTTGCAACTAGTCCTTTCATTCCACAAAGCTGCGTGATTTGTCCCCAAGTTCCACGGGCCTTAGAATTAATCATGTAATGTAGATCGTTTTCTGGATCAATTCCGTCGATCATGATTTTGGAGATTTCGTTTTTTTGCGTGATTCCATGTCCTGATGGTGTGGGTATAACGCTCCATGTCTGTAATAAGTCCACTTTGAAACAGTGAATTTATTTCCTTGATTCTTGATGAGGCAGCGTTGATTATTTTGTCTTTATTCTTTGGGATAATCATATCGTCAGCACCTATGGAAAGCCCGGAATAGGTTGCAAACTCAAAGCCGACTCGTTTCAGGTGATCTACTAGTATTGCAACTTTTTCTCTTCCGGCAAGCAAGAAAGCATCGTTAAGCAATGCAACAAGTTGTGTCTTTCCGAAGTTGACATCGTAATACTCCAGTTCTATTGGAAGGAAACTGTTAAAAATAAGTCTTCCTAGGGTTGTTTCAAGAGTTTTTCCGCGATATCTGGCGGTAATTTTTGCTTGTAAGTGTAAATATCCGGTTCTCCACGCCATGATTGCTTCATTGATGTCTGCATATGCTGTTCCTTCTCCTTTTTTTCCAGGAGTTTCTTTTGTTAAGTAGTAACACCCAAGTACCATATCTTGAACCGGGGTGACTATTGGTTCACCAGCAGAAGGTTTGATTAGATTCCTGTTTGATGCAATCAAAGTTCTTGCTTCTTCTTGAGCAGCCCTGGAAAGGGGGACGTGGACAGCCATTTGGTCACCATCGAAGTCAGCGTTGAAGGCTGGACAGACAAGCGGATGAATCTGAATAGCTTTACCTTCTACAAGTACTGGTTTGAAGGCTTGGATACCAAGTCTGTGTAGAGTAGGCGCACGATTTAGAAGTACGTATCTATTTTGTGTGACTTCCTCCAAGATGTCCCAAACTTCTTTTTCTCCGGCTTGGATAAGTTTCTCTGAGCTCTTAATGTTATGAGCAAGTCCGTCTCTGATCAGTCTGCCAATAACAAATGGTTTGAAAAGTTCCATGGCCATTTGTTTGGGAAGTCCGCATTGATCCAGTTTTAAATTAGGTCCGACTACAATTACTGAACGACCAGAGTAATCCACACGTTTTCCAAGCAAGTTTTGTCGGAAACGTCCTTGTTTTCCTTTGAGCATATCGGAAAGGGAACGTAGTTTTCGTTTGTCTCCAGAATTGAAAACTGTTTTTCCTGCGCGGGCGGAATTGTTTAATAGAGTGTCGACAGCTTCTTGAAGCATTCTTTTCTCATTTCTGGAAATTACTTCAGGAGCACCAATTGAAATTAGTCTTTTTAAACGATTATTTCTGTTGATAACACGTCTGTACAGATCGTTTAGGTCGGAAGCTGCAAAACGGCCCCCATCCAGTTGTACCATTGGACGTAGGTCTGGTGGGATTACAGGTAGAACGGTCATAATCATCCATTCGGCGTGAATTCCAGCTTTTAAAAGACTTCCTGCTAATTTGATTCTTTTAATAAGCTTTTTATGCTTTTGACCGGAAGATTTAATTAGTTCTTTTTCTAATTCTTCAATTAGAGTTTCCAGTTTAATATTCTTGACGATGTGACGAATAGCTTCGGCTCCAATTCCTGCTTGGAACATTTGTCCAAATTTTGTTGATAATTCTCTGTATTCTAGTTCGGAATAAATGCTACCGATTTTGATTCCATCCAGTTGGCCTTTGGTTGTTTTATGTTGCTCATCAAGTTCTTCTAATTTGTGAGCATATTTTTTCTCAATTGTGTCGTCATCTTTATTCTCTTTGGCCTTTTGAATTCCTTCGTCTTGAATCTTTTTTCGTAGATTCTTGAATTCATTGGTTAATTGCTCTTTTGCTTCTTCTTGTGCTTCTTGGTCAACATCTGTGATGATGTAGGCTGCAAAATAAACGACTTGTTCGATGGCTTTAATTGGCAGGTCCAATAATAATCCGAGTCTTGAAGGCGTGGATCGGAGAAACCAAATATGTGTTACAGGAACGGCAAGTTTGATATGTCCCATTCGGCTACGTCGAACGGATGAATGAGTGATTTCAACTCCACATTTCTCACAAATAATGCCTTTGTAACGGATTCTTTTATATTTTCCGCAGTAGCATTCCCAGTTTTTTGTAGGTCCAAATATTTTTTCACAGAAAAGACCTTCACGTTCTGGTTTTTGGGTACGATAATTAATAGTTTCAGGTTTTTTCACTTCACCGTATGACCAAGAAAGAATTTCTTCCGGAGATGCTACGGCAATAGAAATCTTATCGAATGCTTCTCTTGGTTTATTGTGATTGTGAGCAGAGGTATTATTTTCGTTGGGGCTCATTTGCTATAAGGTTAATTTTGTAAACTTTCGATGTATTGTTTAGAGGCCAAGGTTGGCGTCTATGTCACTTTGTGATGATGGGTTGGTGCCTGCTGAGGCGTCTTCTGCGACGAATTCTTCGCTTGAGTAGCTGAGATTGTCTTTGCGGTCTAATATTATAAGGTCTTGGATTACTATTTCAGTTTTGAATTTCTTCATTCTTTCTGGTGTCTCCCAACTTCGGGTTTTTAGGTAGCCTTCAGTGTAAATTAATTTGCCTTTCTTTAGATGTTGGTCGCAGATTTCTGCAAGTTTGGCCCAGGCTACTAAATCGTGATATTCGGTGAGGGAGTGTTTATTGCCGTCTTTGGTTATCCATTCTCGGTTGGTGGCAATGGAGAAGGTGCAAACGGCTTGGCCGTTTGGAGTTTGTCTTAGTTCAGGATCTCGAGTTAGATTCCCGATTAATATGACTTTGTTTACGCTTCTCATAGGCCAGCGGGTTACTTTTTAGTGGGCTTTGCTTCTGATGCATTAATTTTCTTAGCGTCTTCTTTGCTGACTTCTTCGACGGTGTCTGGGTTTCCTTCCAATGCTCTGAGTTCTGATTCTGGAGCGTCTTCTATGTCATCGATATTTAGTTTGGCTTCCATCTTTGCAAAGTCTTGAAGATTGGCAGGGTCACCTCCTTCTTTGATTTCTTCAATTTCTTCGTTTTTGATTTCTTCTGCGGTTTCAATTGCTATGCCTGGAACATGTTTGTCTACGTCAGGAGCAACTGTGCCTTCTTCGGCAATTTTCTTTGCGACTTCCTTTTCAAGAGCTATGTCATCTTTATCTACAGAGGCTCCTTCCTTTTCAATTTTTTCTTCCATCTCTTTATTGTGGTCGTATATTTCCTCTTCTATTTTCTCCGAGTTCTCAAATTTTACTGATAGTCCAAGTGATTGTAATTCTCTTACAAGTACGTTGAATGATTCTGGTGTTTTTGGTTTCTTAATTAGTTCGTCTTTGACTATTGATTCGTATGCTTTGGCTCTACCGTAAATGTCATCGGACTTAATTGTGAGCATTTCTTGTAAAGTATGTGAGGCGCCGTAGGCTTCCAAAGCCCAAACTTCCATTTCACCAAATCTCTGACCTCCGTGCTGTGCTTTTCCACCAAGAGGTTGTTGTGTGACCAGTGAGTAAGGTCCAACAGAACGAGCATGAATTTTATCTTCAACTAGATGGGATAATTTCATGATGTAACCAATACCTACTGTAGTTCTGTGGTCGAATGGTTCTCCGCTCATACCGTCATATAATTGGATCTTTCCATCTGTAGGTAGGTCGGCTTTCTTTAGAGTTTCGGTAATTTGTTGGGTTGTAATTCCATTCAATGCAGGAGTTGCTACTGTGAAGCCGAGTTTATTAGCTGCCCAACCGAGATGCACTTCTAGAATCTGTCCAATATTCATACGGGAGGAAACACCTAGTGGGTTTAATATGATGTCAATTGGAGTTCCGTCGGCTAGGAACGGCATGTCCTCTTGTGGAACGATTACTGAAATAACACCTTTGTTTCCATGTCGTCCAGCAACTTTATCTCCCACTGATATTTTTCTGGTTTGGGCGAGATTTACTTTTATTTGTTGATTAACTCCTGTGGCTAATTCGTCGCCATTACTTCTGGAGAAAATTTGAACTCCGACTATTTTTCCACCTTCTCCGCCTGGTAGACGTAATGATGTGTCTTTAACGTCTCTGGCTTTGTCTCCGAAGATGGCGCGAAGTAGTCTTTCTTCAGCAGAAAGTTCTGTTTCACCTTTTGGTGTGATTTTACCAACAAGGATATCTCCTTCACGGACAGCGGCACCAATTCTTATAATTCCATTGTCGTCCAAGTCTTTGAGTCTGGCTTCACCAACATTAGGGATGTCTCTGGTGATAACTTCTGGTCCGAGTTTTGTGTCACGGACGTCGATTGTGAATGTTTCAATATGAACTGAGTCGTAATAACCAGCTTTTGCGATTCGGTCTGAAATGATTACGGCATCTTCATAGTTGTAACCGTTCCATGCCATGTAGGCGACTAAAATATTCTTTCCGAGTGCTAGTTCACCGTTTTGTGTAGCAGGTCCATCAGAAAGTACGTCTCCACGGGAAACTCTTTGACCTTTGTCTACTTTGGCTCTGTGGTGAATACATGTTGATTGATTGGATCTGACGTAATTGTTGAGATTGTATATAGCCTTTTTACCATTGTCGTACATCACTACAATTTGTTCAGCGTCTACATAAGATACTGTCCCATCGTTTTCTGCAAGGTAGATTTGGCCTGAACTTTTAGCTACGATTTCTTCCATACCGGTTCCTACAACAGGTGCATCTGGGGTAATCAAAGAGACGGCTTGTCGTTGCATATTAGATCCCATGGAGGCACGTGTGTTGTCGTCATGTTCCAAGAAGGGGATTAATGCTGTTGTTTCTGAAATAATTTGTTTTGGAGAAATGTCTATATGACTGATGTTCTTTGCTGGAACTAGTTCAGGTTCTCCTTTTTGCCTTCCTGATACTAATGAGTCAATTATTTGTCCCTGGTCATCTAAAAAAGTGTTAGCTTGAGCAATGACTTTGCTTGCATCTTCGTCGGCTGCGTAGTAACGGATGTCATTGGTCATATGTTTGTAAACGCGCACTTCTTCGAATCCGAGTTTTTTGATTTTTTCGATCTCTTTGTCACCAAGAGTTGTTTCTTTCGGGATAACAATTTTTCCAGTTTTTGGATCAACTATATCTGAACGTAAGTTCTTGTTTTTGAGTTTTTTAACGTCCTTTATAGAAATCGTGTCGTTCATGGTTCGGTATGGAGTTTCGATAAATCCATATCTATTGACACGTGCGTATGTTGCTAAATGAACTACTAGACCAATATTTGGTCCTTCTGGAGTTGCAATAGGACAGATACGACCGTAATGAGATGGATGTACATCACGAACATCAAAGGAAGCTCTTTCTCTTGTAAGACCACCTGGTCCCATTGCTGAAAGTCTTCTTTTGTGAGCAAGTTCTGCAAGAGGATTGGTTTGATCCATAAATTGAGACAGCTGTGAGCTTGCGAAGAACTCTCTGAGTGCGGCCGTGATCGGTCTTGAGTTGATTAGTTGAGTTGGAGTTACTGTTTCCAAGTCCATAACTGTCATTCTGTCTTTAGCTATTCGATCTGTTCGTAGTAAACCTACGCGGAATTTGTTTTGTACCAATTCTCCAACGGCACGAATACGACGATTGGCAAGATGATCGATGTCATCTGCTTCGCCGATTCCGTTATTTAGGTTGACAAGATGCTTCAGAATATAGAGAAGGTCTTCAACTTGGAAAGTGTGGAACTCGTTTGTGTTTGGAGTTTCAAGTTCGAAGCGCTTGTTTAGTTTGTATCTTGCAACAGGTCCCATGTCATATTTCTTATAGTCAAAGAACATGGATTGAATGAGCGACTTTGCGTTTTCTGGGGTTGCTAGATCACCGGGGCGAATCTTCTTATAGACATTTTGATATGCCTCATCGACGGTTTTTGCGGTGTCTTTATCGAGCGTGTTTAAAATGTAGTCTTTTTCTGGACCTTCAATTACATCTGTGAATTGTTCACGAATTTCTGAATCTGTAGGGAATCCGAAAACTCGAAGTAGGGAAGTAATTGGTATTTTTCGTTTTCGGTCAATTTTTACACTTATTATTCCTTTTTTGTCGGTTTCGACTTCCAGCCATGCTCCTCGTTTTGGAATGATTTTTGCACAATAGTATCCAGGTACTGCAGGATTCTTTGAGAAAAATACACCAGGAGATCTGACAATCTGAGATACAACAACTCTTTCGATTCCGTTTACAATAAAGGTACCTTTGTGTGTCATGAGAGGTATAGCTCCCAGGAACACGTCCTGTTCTTTGATTTCACCAGTTTCCTTGTTGATTAATTGAACATGTACTTTTAGTGGAGCTTCATATGTTAGGTTCTTTACACGGCAAGTTTCTGGATCGTATTTTGGTTCATCTATAGAGTGTTCCAAAAAGTGAAGTTCCAATTTTTTGTTGGAAAAATCTGTGATTGGGGACACTTCGTCTAAAAGTTCTCTGACTCCATTGTCTAAAAACCAACGATATGAGTCGAGTTGGATTTCTATTAAATTGGGAAGAACGATGTCTTTATCAATACGGTCATTGTAAAAACGTCGATTAGAAGTCTCTTTCATTATAATATTCTCCTTTGGCAAAAGTCTTCTCAAGTCTTCTGCGACAGATGTCTTCTTTTTGCCAGACTTTCTCATTTTCTTTAGGATTTCTTGTTTTTCGGCAGCACTTTCCACTGAAGTAGCAGGTTTGGATTTTGCTGGTATTTTTGCGCTTATCTTGGAACTTGTCTTTTTTGCAATTGTATTTGCAGGCGCCTTTTTATTAATTGCTGGTTTATTAATAGCAACTTTTTTTGCAGGAGCCTTTTTTGTAACTGTTTTTTTAGCGGAAACCTTAGTCGTGGTTTTCTTCACGGCTTGTGGCTTTTTTGTAGTAACAGCTTTTTTAACTACTTTGGAGGTTTTTTTCTTCGGCATACTCTAATTTTGTGATGATGAATATACTGGGACAAACTCTTTTGTTAGTGGAAAAACCCTTAACAAAAGCTTTGCTATCCTCAACAACACAATCGTAGTGTCATGTTTTGACACTTTGCTGACAGCCTAGCGCCAGTATAGGTATCGTTCTTTACTTGTCAAAAGAAAGTGGGAAGTGTTTATGAATATAGCTTGACACGAGGTGTATATAATAGTGAGGCTATTTTGATAGAATTGTGACAGGGTCCAGTTTTGAGGCTTTCTTTGCTGGCCAATAAGCGAAGGCACAGGAAAGGAGAATTGTGAATCCGGTTAAGAAGAGTAGGTTGTTGGGAGTGAATAAAAAGAAGTGCTCGGGTTTGTTTATTAAATTTGTGATTGATGCTGAGAGTACATGTTCAAGTGGGAGTGATAGGATGTAACCAATAGCAATTCCTCCTATGCTTGCGCTTAGTCCAACCATGGCTGCTTCAAGCAAATACATTAGTGAGATCTTTGAGCTGGTTAGTCCCAGTGTCTTTAGAATTGCGATTTCTTTGCTTTTCTCTGTGATTTTGGCAAGGAACGTTGAAGAGATTAGGAGGCCTGCCAATATCATCATAATGGCATAGAAAATATTGAGAGTAAGGCCTGTTAGCGTGAACAAGCTTTCCAGTGTTTTCAGACTTGTTTCGGCAGTTTGTACATTGAAACCGAGTTGTTCTAATTGTGATTGAGTTTCAGAGAGATCATTTGGCGTTTTTGTTCGGACGATTGCATCTAGATAGTATTTTTCGTTGTGATTTAGATACTTTTGGTTGATGTGGTCTATTGTTTCCAGAGGAAGTGTCAGACCAATTAGTTTTGTATTTGGCGAAAAACCAACTATTTTTGCTCTTAACGTTTTTACTTCTCCTGTTGATGTGGCGAAGAAGGTTGATTTGTTTAAAAGAATGCTGATTTCAGAGCCAATGAAGTTTTCTTCTGTGACCTGAGGAAGGCTGTTGGCGTTTGCAAAAGCAAAATTGTATAGGTCAATCAGTTGGGATGAGACCACTGCAGGGTATGGTTCTTCCAATTGTTTCCATTGATCGGCGGTTACGTGTTTTGAATCTAATAGTTCATATGGGGCGCCGTATAGTAATGCGTCTGTTTGGAACCAACTGTTTAAGATTTTGATTTGAAGTGAGGAGATTCCACTGACAGTGTTGGTTGGCAAAACTTCCTGGATTTTGGGGAGGTCTTTAATGGTTTCGAGTTTTTCGGGTGTGATTTTTGCGCTTGGGACTAGATTCATTAAATTTAATTCGAGAGAGGTCCCTTTTGGTTTGACTGTGAGCTGCCGAAGTATTTTTTCTTTTTCTCCTTCATTAAGGAAATAGTCTTTTAGACCAGCGTGAAGTCCACTGAGCAGTGTTATTAAAACAAGAGCAATACAAAGAGCAGAGAACATCAATGCGAATTTCCCGGGGCGTGCTTTCCAATTGTTGATGATCAGTTTTGAATACATTTAGCCCAGAATTTTTTTAGTATGTAAGCGCTTGCTCATTTGCCCTTCTTCTAATTGAATTACTCGATGTGCTTTTTGAGCAATTTTTTGATCGTGAGTGACTATAATCATAGTGATTTTATCTTCTGTGCATAGATTATGCAGGATTTCTATGATTTGCTTCCCTGTGTTTTGATCCAGGTTGCCGGTTGGTTCGTCTGCTAGTAAGAGTTCAGGCTCACTGATTAGGGCGCGTGCTATTGCGGTTCTTTGTTTTTGCCCACCAGAGATTTGTCTTGGTTTATGTTTGCGTCGTTTTAAAAGGTCTAATTTTTCGAGCAAATTTTCTAGTTTTTCTTTTTCAGTTTTGCTGAGATGGTTTTTCCCAGATTTGATAAGGAGGGGGAGTGCGATGTTTTCTTCTACGCTTAAATCGTCTAATAAATTGAAATCTTGGAACACAAATCCAATTTTTTCCATGCGGGCTTTGGCTAATTCAGCTTCGCTCCATGTTTTTGTATCTGCGTCCTGAAAACGAATGGTTCCATGGTTTGGTTTATCCATTAGGCCAATTAGATGGAGTAACGTGGATTTGCCTGAACCGGAGGGGCCGATAATCCCTAAAAACTCACTTTTATGAATAGTGAGGTTAATTTTTTTGAGTGCAGGAATTTGGAGCTTACCAAGGCGATAAGTTTTGCCTATATTGATAAGTTCAATTAGCTTTTTCACCTATTCAGCGGTTATGGACTTTACTCTTCTGATGTTTTGTTTTTCAGCGTCTCGATTTCAGTGAAGTATGTGGTATAGAACTTTTTCAACTTGGTTAATACCTCCATTAATTCATCTTCGTCTTGGAGTTTCATGAATTTTGGATTTATTTTCATGGAAATGGTTCCTGGGAAACCGTCTTGTTTAAGTTTTGTGAGAAAGCTTTCGATGGGTAGAATTCCTGATTCGGGAGGACTGTATGGAGTTCCTTTTTTAATATTGCTTAGGTGAACATGTACAAGATATGGTTTTAATGTTTTGTAAACTCTGATTAAGTCTTCTTTTTTAGCGGCGATACGTGTTGTGTCGACGCAGACATGTTTGAATTTTTTGAGGTCAAGTACATTGTTCATCGAATGTTCAGGAATGATTCCAAGAAATGTTTCTGAAGATGCATTTTCCAGAGCAATTGAGATGTTCTCTTTTTGTCTGATTTTTGGAATTTCGTTTTTAAGCCAGCTGGCATATTGAAAATCGAAAACTTTAGGTGGTTGGATGACTAGTACTTTTGTTCCCAGAGTTTTTGCCATTTTGACGGCCTCTTGGATTTTTTTTGCAGAACTAGTTATTGGAGTTGAAATAGATAATACAGGTAACTCATGTTTTTCGATGAGTTTCTTGATGTATTTAGTTTCTTGGGTGTCGAAATTTTTTGGATCTATGTTTAAATCGATGCCATCGAAGCCAGCGGCTTTCACGATTTCAAAAACTCGGTTTAATCCGTATCCTTTAAGACTGTCGGAGCAAATTGCTAACATGTTTTTTATTTATGTTTTCTTGCTTATATTTTAGCATATTTTAGGGCGTGATGCTACTTTTGGCAAGGTCCAAAACTGGTCCTCTTTGACAAAAATTGTGTTTTTGTGCATAGTCTCGTCTTCAATATTTCATAATAGAATTTGCCAAATATGCGTAATGTCTCTAAAGAATCTAGTGCGTGGGGAGAGCAGATGAAAATATTTATTACAGATGAAGATGGGCGGCTAGATAGTGAAAAAGGCGCTTTATATTGGAGTGCAACACAATTGGCCATGGATGCTGATGGGGTAGAGGGTTTTGAAGAGGTGGACCTTGAAAAGGTGGCTTGTTATTATGCGAGTCTCTTGAATAGTGTGTACAACGACGAAATGCTCCGTGAATAGTATTCTTGTTTGAAAAACTGCTTCTATTTAAGTAATATCTCGTCGTTATATCACTAATTTAACGCGATGATTGATCCAAATATTGTTCGAGAGCAAACTGATTATGTTAAGAAGATCGTGTCGGCTGGGCGGAGTAATCCGGAGAAGGCTGATGTAGATCGATGGCTTGAACTGGATTCATCACGTTCTGAACTGATAACGGCGGTTGATGAGCTTCGTGCTGAGCGGAATGAGTTGTCTGGTGGTAAGGGGAAGCCGGATCCAGAGACAATTGAGAAAGTGAAGGCTTTGAAGGTCGGTTTGAGTGCGAAAGAAGAAGAATTAGCGAAAGTCACAGAAGAGTGGCAGGCTATTTTGGATTGGATTCCTAATATGCCGGTTTCAGAGGAATTGATGCCTTTTGGAAAAGGGGAGGAAGATAATGTTGTTTTGAAGGCTTGGGTTCCGGATGTTGGGGAACTGAAAGGCGAGAAGGATGTGTTTGATACTTCTGTAATGCCGGAGAGATCTAAGCATTGGGATGATGCTTTGACGGAACCTAAACACCATTTGGATTTGGGCCAGGCTTTGGGGGTTATTGATAATGAGCAAGCTGCAAAAGTTTCTGGGTCAAGATTTACTTATATAAGAGGGGACTTGGCTTTGTTGCAGTATGCTTTGCAGAGATATTTGTTTGATGAGTTATTGGGTCGTGGTTTTACCTTTGTGATTCCGCCGCTTATGGTGCGCGATCACGTTTTGTATGGGACTTCTCATTTTCCAGAGCAGCGCGATCAAGTTTATCAGATAAAGGGGGATTATGTAGAGGAAGGGATGGAGTTGAATCTGGTTGGATCTGCGGAGCCTACGAATTTTGCTTATTTTATGGGGAGGACTATGAAAACGGATGAACTTCCTCAAAAAGTATTTGCGTATACTCCATGTTTTAGAAGTGAGGTCGGTTCATGGGGAAAGGATGTGCGTGGGATTAAGCGGGTTCATCAGTTTGATAAGTTGGAGATGAATGCAGTGTGTACAGCCGAGCAATCTGAAGAGGTTTTTGCTGAGTTTTTGGAGATCAATGAATGGTTATGGCAGTCTTTGGAGATTCCATATCAGTTGGTTTTGAAATGTACTGGGGATGCTGGGTATCATGCTTCGGCGCATCAGATTGATCCGGAAGGATGGTTGCCTGGGCAGAAGGAGTTTATGGAGCTTGGAACTGATACTAATACTACTGATTATCAGGCGCGACGGTTTGGGATTAAGTATGTAGGAGCGGATGGGGAAAAACACTTTTGCCATACAGTAAATGATACATGTGCAGCGATGGGGCGGGCGATGATTGCAATTATGGATAATTATCAACAGTCAGATGGAACTATTAAGGTTCCATATGTTTTGAGGCAGTTGGTGGGGAAGGATTTTATTGGGAAGTAGGGTCTGTTTTGCTTCTCAAATAAATTATGCTGCCTATTACTCCGATTATGAATAATATTGGCGCGATGATAATAGATATTATGAAAGAGGCTGCGTGTAATGCTTCAAATATGTATCTCAAACTTTCTATAGTTTCAGCTAAGCCGTAAAATAGGTTGTGTAATATTGAGAATAGAAAGGGAGATATTGCTGAAATACCGGTTAACATCAAGAATAGCTTCAATTTGCCTTTTTCTTTTCTTGCAGTGATTGTAAGTATAATTCCTAGTGTAAGAAAGATGAGCCCGAGTATTGCAATTAATGGGAAGATTGTGCCTTCAAATGGGGGAGGGAGGGGAATTATGAAACAGGCTAATATAAGAGTGAAAACTATTATTAAGGAATATAGTAATTTTTTTATGAGTGGTTTATTTTTCATGATTAATTCAGTTTTATTATTTCTTTCCAAGACTCGGCATTCCATTCTGCAATGGTAATTGATTTGCAAACTATTGATTCTTTGAGGTTAACCTTTTGGGATTGTATTTCTTCGAAGAGTTTTTGCCCTTGTTCTTTTCCTTTCCCAACTGCAATTGTGATGTGAGGGAAGAATTCGTCACTTTGTTCCCATTTTGTTGAGCTAAGTGCTCCAGAAGAGTTTGGATCGATAAATGTTTCGAGTTGTTTGCTTAAATTTTTAATGGATTCTAATAGTTTTTCATTCTTTTTGATGCTCACGAAAATATTGTAGTTGTCTTCGTGATAATGCATGTCGATTCCATCAAGTTCTAACTTGAAAGCAGGCATGTTGTTAACAAAATTTGATACAAGGTTCACCAACTTCTCGTTTTCAATTAGAAAATCTTCATCCTGTTTGAATGTAATGTGGGCGTTCCATCTTTTAACTGCGGCGGGGTTGTATTTTTTGCGTAGAGTATCGACTTTTTCTGCAATATTGGACGGAAGGTCCAGGAAAATTATTTTTGTGCTTTTTGTGTAGGTTGGCATGGGAATTTAGTTAGCATGATCACTATCACCAATAAGTGGTCCATTCAAAATTCTGAATTTTTTCTTTGTTTTCCAGATTTTCAGGAGTTTCTTGTGATTTTCGTCTGGATTTTGCATCAATTTTGCTAGGTCATCTATTTCTTCGAGATCTTCTTTGCTTAGCTTGTAAAATTTGAAGTGAATGTAGCTTGGCATTTGATTGTATAGGATTTCATGATTCATGAGACTGTGGAAATCGTAGAAAACTGCCCAAAGTACTGGCATTAGTCCTGTGAAACCTCCCGCATTAACAAAATTGTCGCGTTCTAATGTTCCTTCTCGGATTCCAAGCCAGGTATCGGCTGCCCAGTCGAATTTGTCTGTGGGCATGTTGTATTGATCAAATCCAATGGATTTATCGAAAAATCCGTCGGCATCGAAAGTTATCCATTTTTGTTTATCTTTGTTCCAGTATTGGTTTATCCAATGATCAGTGCTTTTTTCAGAGAAATATGGCGCGAAGCCTGAGCGGACTCGGCAGGGTATGCCTTTTGATTTGAGGATGGAGGCCATGAGGATTGCGACATATCGGCAGGTGACGACGATTTTATCTTTAACTTTTCGTTTTGGGAGAAAGCCTTTGTCATCCCGTCTGAGTAATTCTGCAATCATGGAAACAGCATTTGGTAGGATGTCGTCTTCACATCGAAGTCGGTACCATGGGAATTTTTTCATGTCGCCATATCGCAAATCTTTGTTAGCTTTTGTGTTTCCTTCTTTAAGAGTCACACGATGAATGATTTGATGGCTGATTAGATTCCCCAATTCTTTGATGTCATCGGGGAGGGTTTGGAGAAATTCTTTGTAGCAGCCTGGATTGGTGAAGGTGCTGAATTTAAGGTGATGGGGGCGGGGGGGCTTAGTCATGTTTGGTTTATTTGTTTGACGATTCCTCTTTTTTGTCCGAGCGTGGGGAGTATCATTTTCTAAATAATGGCAAAGCCACATTAGCCCTTTTTCAGTCTCAAAATCATAAATTCTGGGATTTTGCTTAATTTCTCATGGGTTTGAGGAGAAATGTTTTTCATTTCTTCAGTTGGTTGCGGTTCCACAAGTCTGTCGATTGAAAAGCCTGCATCGACAGCAGTGTTGATAATTTCACTTAGGGGTTTGTGCCATCCCGTAACCATCATGATATTACCAGTAATCGCCTCCAGCTTCCTTGCATGCAAGTAATCACCTATGATTTTATATTGTTCACTGTTCTTATCTTTTATAATCGAGATCTGTTTTTCATATCCATTCTCATCGCTTCTTGTTTCCACCATTGTGGATCTGAGTGGGTGTTGGCAGGAGAAGAGAAAATAGGAATTGGGTTTTAATACGCGAAAAACCTCATGTAGAACACGGGTCCAATTCTCAATATAACCGATAGCGAGACTTGAGTACGCAAAATCAAATTCCTCATCTTGAAAATTCAATTGTTCCATATCCATAGTATGAAATTCACATTCGGTATGACTAGCTTTTGCTATTTTAATGAGCTCTTCGGCAATATCGATACCGACTGATCGTTTTGCCCCCAGTTTTTTGAGATGATTACTATCTTCGCCGCTGCCGCAACCCAGACTCAAAACTTGTTTTCCTTGTATATCTGGTATGAGCTTATGCATTGCCGGCTTTTCATAGTAAGCATGGTATATCGAATCTGCTGGATTATTTACATGAGAAGAATATTTTTTAGCATTCTCGTTGTACCAATTAATGGTTTTTTTGTCTGTGGACATTGCTGTGTTTTGGTAGATTAATTCCTACAATTTTTCTATTTAGGCTGTTAATTTATCTTGTTTTGCTCTCTTTTTTGATCATGTTTTTATCGTTTTTCATTATTTACCTTTTAAAGGTAGTTGGCTTATTTTTTTTCTTCAGGTGGTGTTTCGCCGCTTTCTTCTTTCTTTTCCTCAGCCGGTTTCTCTTCACCTGCCTTTTCTTCTGCTGGCTTGGCCGCATCATCAGCAGGTTTTTCCTCTTCCTTCACAATCTCACCCTCAGTTACATCACCTTCTGCAGGCTTGGCTTCTCCCTCTGCTCCTTCAGCTGGCTTCTCACCCTCTTTAGCAGCTTCTTCCTTCGCATTAGCCTCATACATACTTGCGCCAATCTTTTGAATAAACTCGGATAGTTCATCACTGGCTTTTTTAATTTCTTCTGGTGCGGCTTCTTTGTTTTCAAGGATTGTCTTTAATGCATCAACTTTTTCTTGAACTGGTTTTTTGATTTCGTCGGTTACTTTGTCGCCGGCTTCCTTTAGAGTTTTCTCTGATTGGAATACCAAAGCTTCTGCTTGATTTCGTGTTTCAACGAAGTCTTTCTTCTTTTTATCCTCTTCGGCGTGTAATTCGGCTTCTTCTTTCATTTTTTCGATTTCTTCTTTGGAAATATTGGATGATCCTGTGATTATGATTTTTTGTTCTTTTTTGGTGGCTTTGTCCATAGCCTTAACATTCAAAATTCCATTAGCATCAATATCAAAGGTTACTTCAACCTGTGGCACTCCGCGTGGGGCTGGTGGGATTCCGTCCAAGACGAATCGGCCCAAGGATTTGTTATCTTCGGCCATATTTCGTTCTCCTTGCAGTACGTGAATTTCAACTGCGGGTTGATTGTCTGCTGCGGTTGAGAAAACTTGGGATTTGCTAGTTGGGATTGTTGTGTTTCTTTCGATTAAATTAGTGCAAACTCCGCCGAGGGTTTCTAGGCCAAGGGAGAGGGGACTTACGTCCAATAAAATGATGTTCTTAACGTCTCCTTGCAGAACTCCTCCCTGTAAAGCTGCTCCCAGTGCTACAACTTCGTCTGGGTTTACTCCTCTGTGGGGGTCTTTTCCGAAAATTTCTTTTACTTTGGCTTGGATTGCTGGGGTTCGGGTGGATCCACCTACTAATACTATTTCGTCTAGGTCAGATGCGTAGGCTTTGGCGTCGTCCATGGCTTTTTTGCATGGTTCGGCGATGCGTTCTACCAGGTCAGCGACTAAATCTTCGAATTTGGCTCTTGTTAATTTTAGATTTAAATGTTGTGGATTGTTTGAACTGTCCATAGCAATGAATGGCTCGCTGATTTCCACTTCGTGTTGTGAGGAAAGAGCACTCTTTGCTTTTTCAGCAGCAGTTTTGAGTCTTTGTAATGCGATTGGATCTTTGGACAGGTCGGTTCCTGTGCTTCCCTTGAATTCAGCGATAATCCAGTCCATTACTTTGCTGTCGAAGTCATCTCCTCCAAGGTGTGTGTCTCCATTTGTGGAAAGTACCTCGAATACTCCGTCGCCGAGTTCTAGAATGGAAATATCGAAAGTACCACCTCCCAAATCAAAGACGGCGATTTTTTTGTTCTGGCCTTTTTTGTCCATTCCGTATGCCAAAGCGGCGGCGGTTGGCTCGTTAATAATTCTTTTTACTTCGAGTCCAGCAATTTTTCCTGCGTCTTTGGTGGCTTGTCTTTGTGAATCGTTGAAATATGCAGGGACGGTTATTACTGCTTCAGTTACTGGTTCGCCAAGATATGTTTCTGCGTCTGCTTTTAATTTCTGCAATACCATCGCGGCGATTTCAGCAGGGCGTCGGCTTTTTCCCTCTAGCATGATTTCAGCTTCGTTTTCTTTGCCTTTGACTACTTTAAAAGAAACTCGGCTTGCCTCCTCTTTGATTTCCTCAAATTGGCGGCCGATGAATCTTTTGGCAGAATATATAGTATTCTCTGGATTTGTGATTGCTTGAGCTTTTGCGATTGAACCGACGAGTCTTTCACCGTTTTTGATTGCAACAACGGATGGGGTGGTTCGAGTGCCTTCTGCGTTTGTGATTACAACTGGCTCTGCGCCTTCCATTACGGCTACGCAAGAGTTTGTTGTTCCAAGGTCGATTCCAATTATTTTAGACATATTTTTTTAGTAAATTGTATGTAGTTTTTTGCTAGATAATTACTGAAGTAGTTTTTAGCACTCAGGATTATAGAGTGCTAAGTTTTGACTGTCAATGATATTTTTTGTGTGCTCCCGAATTGCTTTTTTGTTATTCGGACTTTCTTTTGTCATCCCGGACTTGATCCGGGATCCATGGGAGGGGATGGGCCCCGCATCAAGTGCGGGGTGACAGTTGGGGGAGGTGGATGACAGGGGGGATTAAACAATGGGGTTGTCGTCTGGGCTTGGTTCTGGGTCCGCTTCCTCATTTGTGGTTTCAGGGGGGGCTGCTGTGGCCTCAGCTTTATCATTTCCGACTACGACTTTGCTTCTGCGGATGACTCGATCAGCAATTTTATATCCTTTTTCCATTTCTTTCATGATTTTGTCTGTTGGGCCCGCTTCAGTCATTACGGCTTCGTGTAAATTTGGGTCGAATTGTTGATCAGCGGTGACGATGGTTGCTAATCCTTGAGTTTTTAGCGTTTCTTCTAATTGTTTGAAAATGGCGATAATTCCGTTTGTCCATTCTTTTGATGCTGAGTCTTCTGGAACGATTGCAGTGGCTCTTTCGAGATTATCGAGAGTTGGTAATAGCATGGAGATCAAAGTCGCATTGGCGAAACTCACAAACTTTGCTTTTTCCTCTTCGGATCTTTTTTTGTAGTTTTGCAGATCAGCTAATGCTTGCTGGCTGATTGTGGTTAATTCAGTTAATTTTGTCTTTGAGTCTTTCAACTCTGCTAATAAAGTTTCGTAATCTTTTTCATCGGCTGTTTGATCAGCTGTTGCTGCTTTTTCCTCTGGCAAAGGTTTTTGTTGGGCGTCATCCTCATCGGAGGAATCCCCATCTTGTGTTTGTGAGGTGTTTTCGTCTTTCATATTTGAAATGTTATAGTAATTTTTTGACTTGCTCTAAAACTGCTCGCATAAAGGCATAGTCGGTTCGGGTTGGCGCTAAGAGGCCGACTATACTTTGATGTCCCATGTATTTAATTTTGGTGACTAATAACGCACAGCTTTTAATTTCGGGGATTAAATGTTCTTTTCCAATGAAAAATTTAACTTTATCGTCAATTTCCAGGCTATTTAATATTGTTAAAAATCGATCACTTTTTTCGAATACTTCGATAACTTGGCTGGCGCGGTTTAAGTCAGTTATAAATTCAGGTTGCCGAATGATGTTGGACAGGCCGATATAGAAAGTTCTTTTGTTGTCTGGCAGGGTGGCGAAGCTGGCGACATTGGTTACATGGGCGAGCAAGGAAACAATGTCTTGAATCTTTTCTCTGACTTTTGTCATTTGAAGCTCCTTTTGTGCCTTTATTATCGCTAGTTTAGCTTCTTTTTGGGCTTTTTTGTGGTCTTCGAATTCTTCTATATATAGTCTGTAGCCCATATCTGTTGGGACTCGTCCTGAGGAAGTGTGGGGTTGGAAAATCAAGCCGTCTTTTTCCAAGGAGGCCATGTCGTTTCGGATGGTGGCGGGGCTGACTTGGAAGTCATATGAGACCATGACAGTATTGGAACCCACAGGTTCTGCGGTTTCCACAAAATGCTTAACAATGGCTTTTAGTACTTCTAAACGTCTATCCAATTGCATGATAAATCAGTATAAAATCGAATTAGCAGTGAGTATTGTACAGTGCTAATGTGGGGTTGGCAAATTTTAGTTTATTTCTGAATCTAAGCTAACTTTTTGAGTATTTTTATCTTAATCTCTTCAGGAAAGAATTGTATGTCTTTAAGTTGTTCCATTGATAGCCAAACTAATTCATATGAATCAGTTTCAGAATGTCGCAAAGCTTCAGGTCCTCCTAATTTTGCGGTGCCGCTGTATTTATCAACTGCAAAAAAATGTTCAGTTCTGTTATTGAAGTCGAGATGTTCGTATTGCCAGAGTTTTTTTCCCAGGTTGATTGATAATCCTGTCTCTTCCAAGGTTTCGCGTATGGCAGCTTTTTCAATAGTTTCATTATCATCAACACTTCCGCCTGGGCAGATATAATAATCTTTGCCATTTGAAAGTCGGTGGATAACCAAGATTTTGTTGTCATTTGTAATTACAACTGCTGCTCTTTGATTCATGCTTTTGGGGTTGATGATTAATTAGGGGGCCTTGCTGCCCTTGACGTTTCTGTGTTTTCGGGCATAGTTATCGTCTACTAAATAAAATATATCATGGGAACATTAGATACGGGTATAGAAGATAGGTTATTAGCTTTTGATGAAGCTGGTATTGATGTGTTAGAGCTTGTTGAGGGAAAAAACCATCGGCCAGTTCTTAGTTGTGACAAAGAAGGGTATTTCGGTAAAAAATTGTATGTTTCAATTACTCGAGAGATGCAATCTCAGTTAGGAATAGAGAAACCGAGCGATTATATCGTTGCAAAATTAAGGGAAGATGGATCGGGGCTTGTGGACTTGTATTTGTTGTCAGGTTTAGTTCCAGATGAAGACTGGAAAATTCCAGGCACTGAAAAAGGTGGTCCTGGATTTATTTCAAGAGCGGCTGCTGGATTGCATAAGTACGATGGGGTTGAAAATGGAGAGGAGGCGCAGGCAATCGCTGAAGAATATCCTTTGGAGCCTGACAGTTTAGCTACTTCATTTTTTGAGCATGATGGTGTTGATGGAAGAGGGGAGCTGATTAGTACAGGTATTCTCGATGTAGAGGGAATGAAAGAGAAAGAAGTATCAACTTCATTAGTAGCAAAAAGAGTTGTGACTGATTATCCTGAAAGGCTACTGCGACAATGGAAACAGGATAGGGAGCAAATAGAACGTGAAGAGGGAAGGCAGTATCCTTTGTTGGTTGTTCCAAATGCCTGCGCAAAACTTTTAGGACTCTATATGAGTAGAAATACTAATCAACCTGAAAGTCTTGGGCGAACTATTACCTCCGGTGGAATTTGCACAATCAAAATGGGAGAATATATATTTGAAGCTTTTGTGGTTGGAGCGCTTGATGGCCTAGGTTTTTCGGAAGAATTGGCCGCAACACTGTATGACGGCCAAGAATACTTTATTGATGTTGGAGTACATAATAGAACACTAAATATTCAATTCTAGAGTTGTTATTCTGGTTTTTCAAATACGGAAGCCCTCTCCCTACATTCCCTCCGCCACCATCTCTGTAATCTCAACAATCCTAGTAGAATACCCCCATTCATTGTCATACCAAGAGAATACCTTAACCATTTTTCCTCCTATTACTATAGTGGAGATGGCGTCGACTATTGAGGATCTTTCGTCTTGTTTGTAGTCCATGGAGACTAAAGGTTCTGTGCTGACTCCCAGGATTCCTTTTAGGGGGCCTTCGCTGGCTTCTGTTAATATTTTGTTTACTTCTTCTGCGGTGGTTTCTTTTTTAGACATGAATGTGAAGTCTAGAATTGAGACGACAGGGGTGGGGACTCGGATTGAGTGGCCGTTTAGTTTGCCTTCTAGTTCTGGGATTACTATTCCAACGGCTTTGGCTGCTCCTGTGGTTGTTGGAATGATGGACTGTCCTGCTGCACGGGCGCGGCGGAGGTCTTTGTGTTCCAGGTCTAGGAGTCTTTGGTCGTTGGTGTATGAGTGGATTGTTGTCATTAGGCCGTTTTCGATTCCTAGTGTGTCGTTGAGGACTTTGGTTAGTGGGGCCATGCAATTTGTGGTGCAGGAAGCATTGGAGATAATATTGTGTTCGGCTGGATTGTAGTCGCCTTCGTTTACTCCTTTTACTATAGTAATGTCTGGGTTTTTTCCTGTGGCGGTGATAATTACTTTCTTGGCTCCGGCTGTGATGTGCTTTGTGGCTGCTTCGCGTTCGCGGAAGACGCCTGTGGATTCAAGTACGATGTCTACTCCCATTTCTTTCCAGGGGAGTGCTTCTGGATCTCTTTCTTGGAGATATGCGACTTTCTTTCCATCTACTGTGATGGACTTTTCGTCTTCAACTTTTATGTCAGCGTCGAGTGTGCCGTAGCTGCTGTCGTATTTTAGTAAATGGGCTGTGGTTTTGTTGTCACTGAGGTTGTTCACTGCCACAATATTTAACGGGTATCCTTTTTCTATGTTTATTCGAAAAATTTGGCGTCCGATCCGACCAAATCCATTAATTGCTACCTTGGGTTTGTCATTTGTCATTTGTTTTGATGTTACTGTTTTGTATATTTTACCATGGTTCTGGGGTTTGATTAATATTTTTGTCACCCCGGACTTGATCCGGGGTCTATTAATGATGGTAATGAAGGGTGAGGGGATGGATCCCGGATCGAGTCCGGGATGACAGATAGAGAGAGAGGTGAGGGGATGGATCCCGGATCGAGTCCGGGATGACGTTGTGGGGAGGGGATGACAGGAGGGGGTGGGATGACTGGTGGAGGGAGAGAATTAGGGGGCTGGATTTAGGCAGTTAAATTAGTTGTTCGTGGGTTTTAGTTCAAAAAAACTATGCAATAAGCATATCAATCGACAAGTCATTTTGTTTCTGCGTGTTTTACTTTTGTTATAGGGCGTTCTTGGGTGTCGGGTAGGCAGTTCGTTCAAAAAAGTTATACTGTCGCGTATAAATTCTTTGACATTGGGGGTTGTTGGCTATAACTTCAGTACTGACGGTGCGTTCAAAAAAGTAGTGCGTAGTCGTATAGAAGATTTGATCAAAACAAAGAAAACAATAATGGAACAGAGCTTAAATTCATTACATAATCCGGTCATGGGCAAGGAAGTTGTTACTTCTTTGGGTCTTGAAGATGGGCAAGTTGTAGTGGATGGAACTTTGGGATTAGGTGGTTACTCGGAAATGGTTTTAAGCAGCGGAAAGAAGGTGAAAGTGGTTGCTTTTGATTTGGATAAGGACAATTTAGAGAAGGCGAAAGAGAGACTTTCTGATTATTCCGATCAGGTTGTCTACTTCCATGATAATTTTGCTAATCTGAAAGCGGATTTACTGACCGAAGGTATCGAAAAGATTGATGGATTGATGCTGGACCTTGGAATTGCGTCTACTCATGTCGATCAGGCAGAGAGAGGCTTTTCTTTTGCAAAGGATGCGGAGTTGGATATGCGGTTTGATAGGACAAAGGGGATAACCGCAAAAGAGATTGTGAACACCTACTCTGTGGAGCAGTTAACTAAGATTTTTAGAGATTACGGAGAGGAAAAACGAGCGTGGAAAGCTGCAAACTCTATCGTTACTCAAAGAAAAGAGAAACCTTTTGAGAGAACAGTGGAGTTTGCAGATTTTGTGGCATCAGTAATTGGTGGGAAGAAAGGTAAAACACATCCTGCCACTAAGATTTTTCAGGCATTGCGTATTGAGGTGAATGGAGAGCTTCAGAATTTGGAAGTCGTTTTGACTGATTCTGTGGACATGTTGAATGAGCAGGGAAGGATCGCAGTGGTTTCATATCATTCACTGGAAGATCGCATAGTAAAAAACTTCTTTCGTGATCAGTCATTGGAATATGTAAACGTCCCCGACGAACTAACTACTCGTTATTTAGAACCAAAATTAAAAGTAATAACAAAAAAACCGATTTTGCCTACGGACCAAGAAATTAGCGCCAATCCAAGAGCGAGAAGCGCCAAATTACGAGTAGCAGAGAGGATTTAAAAAAATAAAAATGAGTAATTACGCAATAAGTTACAGCCCTTACAGAAGCTCTTTCAAGCAAGAGAGAATGAGAGATATTTTAGGGAAAAAAGAGAAGGCGGCAGCTTCCGCAGAGGTTGTGAAAATTAAGGTTACTCCTTTTACCCTAATGACTGCTTTGTTTGTAATTACAGTGCTTCTAAGCTCTTTGTATTTATTGAATTTTAATAAGGTTGCTACTAAGGGGTATATTTTGAAGAGATTGGAGATTTCTAGGCAGGAATTGCAACAGCAGAATGATTTGCGCACCTTAAGTTTGGCGGATGCGAAGGCTATGTCACAGATAATTGATAGTGGGGCTGTGGATCATATGCGAAGGCCGGGGAGTGTGGAGTATGTGTTTGGAGATAGTGTTCTGGCTAAGGCTGATTGAGATAATTTGTGGAATTGAGGCCGTGTTTTTTTGATGTAGAAATCCACCTTTGCCATTTTTGTTGAATATAGTATGCTAACATCTGTTTAGCTTTTTTTACGAATGGATCAATCCCCTAATTTACAGGAGGACAAGAAGCAAAGTGCTGAGGATATCGAGAAGTTAGTCACGCTTGTGCAGAAAGGAGATATGCAGGCATTTGCTCAACTATATGACCAATTTGTGGATCGTATATATAAGTATTTTTACTTTAAAACGGCTAAAGAGGAAGCCTTTGATTTGACCGAGAATGTGTTTTTGAAGGTTTGGGAGAATATTCGTAAGTATAAGCCGCGGGAGGGGGCTTCTTTTTCTTCTTGGTTATATCGGATTGCTCATAATTTGTTGGTTGATCATTATCGGCAGCGTAAGGTTACTGCGGAATTGGATGTTTCTCAGGCTGATCATAAGGTGGATAATAATCCGTTGTATTTGACTGAACAGAGTTTGAGCAAAGGGGCGTTGAAGCAGGCATTGTCGAAACTTCGTGAGAATTATCGTGAGGTGATTACTTTGGCTTTTGTGAATGGGCTGGAGAATGCGGAGATTGCTGAGATTTTGAAAAAGAGCGAGGGAACGCTTCGTGTATTGAAATTTCGGGCTCTTAGGGAATTGAAAAAGATCTTGGAAGAAATGGGGGTGAAATATTAATTAAATTAGTAACGCTTGGGAGAATTTGTCGTTTAAAGAAGTATATATGTGGAAAATATTTAAACAAATAGGCGAGGACTACAATGAAAAGGAGTTTCAATCTGTAATAGATCAGGTTGAGGCGCTGTCTGCTGATGTAAGTTTAAGTGAGAGCCAGAAGGGCTCAATGAAATCTACGTTGATGGCTTCTATCTGTGCAGATGATGTGGCGGCTCCTGCGGAACTCGAAAAAGTTAGTACTGCTGTTGAAAATGTATCGCAACAGAGTTTTTTACTTAATTCTCAAAAGAAATTGCTATTTCAGCAGATTCTTGGGTCTATTCAGACCAGGGCGGGTTCTTGGGCTTCGATTTTTTCTTTAGCTAGAAGTTGGCGGGCTGGAATTGCTTCTGTGGTCACTTTTACAATGATGTTGAGTATTTTTGTGGTAGCTCCTTTTGAATTACGACTTACCAGGGCAGCTAAGTGGACATTTTTAGAAAGTGTTTTTGGAGAAGTTTATGTGAATCGGGATGGGAGGATATTTTATGTTGATAAGGACTTTTCTATTGAAGAAGGGGATTTGGTTTTTACAAGGAGCAGGAGTGCGGTTAGCATTCGTTATTTGGATGATAGCGTGACTCGACTTGGGGAAAACACCTCATTGGAGATTAAAAGACTTTATGTGCGTCCTGATAATGCGGTGAAGACTCAGGTAGAGTTGTCATTGATTGGGGGACAAGTATGGGCATCTGTTTATAATTTGATTGATAGCGAGTCTTCCTTTGTGATTGAAACTGGCAATGCCAGAGCGAATGTTACTTCACGGGCAGCTTTTGGATTAAGTTCTTTGGAAAATGTTACGACTTTAGCCGTTTTTGATAACGTTGTTGATTTGAGTAAGAAGGTTTCGAGTGTGGACTATGCTCAGCCTGTGGTGGCTGGTTTTAAAGCTAAAATATCCACTAGTCCGTTTCAAGTTGTGAAAAAAGATACAGGCATCGTGGTGGAGAAAATTAATGAGGAGGATGATCAATGGGTGATTACTAATATTGCTTTGGATCAGGAACATCAGGATAAATTGAAGGAAGAAAATTTGGAATTTGTGGCAAGTTCAGTTAGTTCGGATAACACTCTTGGGTTGTTAGCGGATTTTAAGGATGGCACTCAGGCTTTGTTTGCAAATGCAGATGTTGAACAGGCTCGTCAGAGATTTTTAGATGTTCATTTAGGATTTATTAAAGCTCAGGAATATTTGGAGAATGCCTCGACAGAAAATGATTTTAGACATCAGGCCACTCCTCTTTTAATACAGTATCAAACTGCGGTCAGGGAAATTGTTGAATCGTATCATCGATTGCATGACAGTGATCCAGAGCAAGCTGATTTATTAATGTCTCAAATGCGTGAGGAGGTTGATATTCAAAGAAAAGCGCTTAGCTTAGTTCTTCCGGGAGAGAAGTTATATACAGCCAAGGAGGTGGTTATGGACACTGCTGGATATTTTGCCAGTGATGCTGCGGCGCGGTCTGTCTATCTTTTGGATCGTTCTAAAAATCGATTGTTGGAGGTTCAGAATTTGATTGCGAATAATAATTTGCAGGACGCAGAGTCTTCATTTAGAGCCTATCTTAGAGGGATAGATGATTTGGTCAATGAGGTTGAAAATGCTCATGTGACAGAATTAGAAAAGAATTTATTTGCCTTATTGCATGAGCAAATTATGCAGTTCAAACAACTTACAGCAATTGAGTCGGAGCTGTTGGCTAAGGGAGACATGAAATGGTCAGGGTTGGTTGCTACTGTGAAGGAAGATAGTTTGGATCAATTGGTAAATGTTGTTAGGTATTACAGGAAAAATGGTATTCCTTTCCAACTGTTAATGGATCTTAGAAACACGGCTGAGGAATTTTTCCCGGATTCGGATGAAACGGAAACTGTTTTGCAGGAGTTAGATCTTTTGATGTCTGATTATCCTGAGTATCAAGAAATTCTAAAATTACAACTTCCAGGACCAGAGGTTATGGAAGGTGAGGTGATTGTTGATTTTGAGGCGAGCAAGGATTTGGGGATTTGTGAATCAGATTGTGCTGAGAAGTAGTCCGAGGACACAGAAGAAGCCGTCTAGAATCCAACCGGAATCCCAAACGTCAGTGAGATCATTGTCTAAACTGATTATGAATTTTTTTTGTCTGGATATTTTACTAACGAAATATATTTCTGCAACTGGGATGATAAGTGTCAATCCCAGATATTCCAGTTCGATGTTTCGAGCCTATTGAAATAAAGATGCAAAAAATAACTTCTATTGCCTAATTATGTTTATATCTGTAATAATTCCTTAAAGGAGATATAAAAACTAACACTTGGATTATGGAAAGACTTTCCCTAAACTCAGCCGTATTACAGAGGAATTTCTCTGAAATCTATCAAGAGTTTTTCGGGAAGTGCAGCGTGGTTCTTTCTACAAGTCTTTCTTTCAGTTGGATTGAGGATTTTGCTCAGCGGTATAGGGGGATTTCAATAAGTCAAAAGCTGCCGTTTAAGACTTATGTAGGGCTGGAGATAACTGACGATCAAACCTTGTCGTTTGGGGAAATTTTTCAATATCAACCTTTAACTGACAGCTTTGAGGTGAATTCTTTGGAGAGGTCTTTTTATCCTATTCCGGAGGTAAGAGAATATACTAATAGGAAATTACGCAGAATGACAGGAGGGGTATTTCAAGGGTGCAAGATTCATTGTTTGACTGAATTACCTATATCCAATGGTTATAGTTTTTTTGGAAATTTTTCTTCTTTGGTGGCGTCTCTTTTGTTTGTAATGACCGACCAGTTGTCTGAAGATGATATTTTACAATGGGAGAAGTTTCCTCCCATGGAATTGATGAAAAACAAGGAATTGCATTTTAATGATGTCTTTTATACTGCCTGGGATATCAATTATATTTTAAAATATGGAGACTCGCCTGGTTCGGGGCCGTTTACATCCTTGATTTCCAGTTTTTATCCGATAATTACTTTTCCGGCAAAAACAATCAGGTCCAGGGATTATAATGATCTTAAGCATAGTTCCTTTGCGGGACTTGGGAAATTGCCTTTTTGGGGATATCGTTTGAATGATTTGTATGAGGATTTGGAGTCTTCTCCCTTCTGGCCTATTGATATGGGTGTTGTTTTTTCGGGCAAACCTTGTATTTCAGAGCGTGTATCTCAGAAGATTGATAACGATTATAATCAATATCAGGATTTTAAAAGCCATTTTAAGAAGGTGTTCGGTAAGAACGTGGATAAGGCTCCTTTGTTGCCGGATTTTTATGAAACATGTGTGTTGGATGATGAGGCTGTGGTGAATAAGTTTTATGATTTGTATGGTGTGTTATCGCTAATTATGATTAGACAGCTGCATAGTTTGTTGCTTCACGGCTATGACGAAGGGGAAGTCGACAAATTTATCGGTACTGTAAGTAAAAAATATTTTGCATCACTTCTTATGGATGAGGCTTCTCCGTATATGAGTGAATTTTTGTTGAAGCTTAATACTGGTTTACTTCAGGGGAAGTCTTTTTCCCGAGTGGGTTTTTTCAATACCAATAATATTCAATTGGGTGGAGGAATGGGATTTGTCACAAGCCCCCAATTGAACAGAGTAAATTTGACGGCGGTATTTGATGAAATGCAAGCTAGTTTTCCAAATATGTCGGTAGATTATTTAAGTTGGTTAGATGGATATGGTGAAAGTGGCGTAAGGGTGGAACAGAATCTGAAGACCAAAAATTATTCATCATTTATTGATTCTTCTTCAGTTCTTCTTTGTACTTATCGTGGGAAAAAGTTGGGGAAGATGATAGTCAATACAAATCGTTTGAAAAAGATTGGGGAGGAATATGATATTTTGTGTAATTTGATTGATAACTCAATTTTAATTGGAGGGAAGGTTATTTCGAGTTCGGATCTGCATTCGCAAAAAGCTACACTAACATTTTTGTCAAAGCTGTTAAGCAAAAGAAATGAAGATATTTCGTGTAAAGAATTTCCACGGTCTTCCTATACGCAAAATAAAAATGAAATGCAGGGGAAGATTGTTTTACCTCTTTTGAAACTGGTTAGAGCAAGAACGCATAAGGATTTGGGACTTGTTTGCAAGGGGACTAATACGGATTTTTTTCTGAAATTAATGCTGAAGGAGAATCAGAAGATTGGTGTTATTAAACATTTTCAATAAATTATGAATGATTTGTCTTTGGTCTGTGTCAAATGTGAAAAAAAATATCCGTTTCAATTGAATACTTTCTGTTGTGAAGACTGCAATACTCAGAATTATTCCAACCTGGTATTTACCGGTGGATATGATTTGCAGCAATATCGTTCACAGATGCCATTTAGCCCTTCCAGGATTTCCTATGGTGCTCAAAACTCTCCTTTGATCAGTTCAGAAAAACTGTCCGAATTGTTTAATTTACCAAATTTGCTGATTAAAGATGAAAGTTGTTTACCTTATGGTACCCATAAAGATCGTCGAAGTGAGGTGATTATTAACGTGGCAATGGAGCAGAAGGTGGACAAAATAGTTTGTTTGACAGCCGGTAATGCTGGATACAGCTTGAGTCGTTATGCAGCACGGGCAGGGATTGATTACACTAGTTTGGTTTTTCCTTGGGTTTCAAAGGAAAGGCGGGCGACTTTGAGCCAATGGGGGAACGTTATAACTATTGATGGGAGCCGTTACAACGGGATACTTCGTCCGCGTGATTTTGTTGAAATAGTGAGGGAATATGACAAGTATGAGAGGTTAAGCACTTGGAAAAATATATGGGCGGTTACTAATAGTTTTGAACCGATTAGTCTTGTGGCATATAAAGAACTTTTTTATGAGATTGCCCATGAAAAACCCGATTATGTGGTTGTTCCGTGTGGAAGTGGTGACATCCTTGTAGGTTTGTGGCTTGGCATACAGGAACTTGGTCTTAAAACCAGGATTATTGCAGTGGGGCCTAAAAATGAACACCCTTTGCGGGAAGCTTTAAAGAAGAATAAAGACGAATTAATGGTTGATGATTATAGTGAGTGTTCCTATGCCGAAAAACTTACAACTCCGTTTACTGCAGTACTACCAATTCTTTGCAAGATTTTTGCCGAACCGAAAAATATATATTTGGAAGTGGATAACCATGAATTGGAGAGGGCTTATAATTTACTGAAAGATGTGGGTATTAGATCGGAATATTCTGCAGTGGCCGCCTTTGCTACTTTTATTGCCAGGGAAAGGCCCGATATTTCTCAAAAGTCAAAAGTTATTATTATTAATACGGGGAAGGGCTTGGAAAATTGATTTTGTCTTTATTTTTCAGTAGTTGTCTTTTTTTTGTGTTTTATAGTGTGATTGAACTTAAATCGATTACACATGGTACTTGTTATTGACGAAGGGCGTGGGGAAATCAGTTCATTTGTTATTCATATGCGTTCTCTTTATCTGAAAAAGGATATTGCCGCTTTTGAAAAGCAGATTGTTTGTAAAGTCAGCGAGTTAATGAAGGGGGGTAATAAGGAATCGCTAAAGCAGCTTTATTGTTATGTTGATCCGATATATCAGCTTCTCTATTTTGAGATTAAGACGAAGACCGCTCCAATTTCTTGTGAAATGCAGAAAATGTTGGAGTTAGCAGCACTACCTCTCTATAAAATGTCGGAAGAAATTCGGGGAAATTATCTGTTGAAATTGGGGGATTTGTTGGCGAAGAGTCATCTTTGATTTTTTATCTTTATTTTTCACTACTTGTCTTTTTTTTTGACAGTTACTTTTGATATGTCTTTATTATTTTGAATATCTATGGGCAATAATTCGATGGAAGTGAAAGAAGGAGATGTCTCGCAACCGGAAAGTATGGATTCCGGAATAGAGGTGTGCGAGAGTAGCTCATTGGTTGCTGCTTCCAGAGGGGATTTTAGAGAGAGGATTTTAACGGGAATGCGGCCCAGTGGGATGTTACATTTGGGACATTATGTGGGAGCTTTGGAAAAGTGGCTTGAACTTCAGAAACAATATGACTGTCAGTTTTTAATTGCCGATTATCAGGCATTTGGCGATCATTTGAAAGAAATTGAAATGATACGAAATTCGGTTATTCAGGTGGCTCTGGATTGGTTGGCGGTTGGGCTTGATCCTGAAAAAACTTCTTTTGTGGTGCAAAGTTATGTGCCAGAGTCTGCTGAATTGACTCTTTTATTAAGCATGCTGGTTCCCTTGGGGAGATTGGAAAGGAATCCTACGTTGAAAGAAGAGATAAAAAAAATACGCGGCGGTAAGGGAAATGATGGTGTTAGTGTCGGGTTTTATACTTATCCGGTAAGTCAAGCAGCTGATATTCTGATTTCGAAGGCCGATGTAGTACCGGTAGGGGATGATCAGTTGCCCCATATTGAAATGACTCGTGAAATTGCAAGAAAATTTAACAGAACATATGGGGAAGTCTTTCCGGTTCCGCGAGCACTGGTTGGTAGGATTCCTCGTCTGACAGGTGTAGATGGGAAAGCGAAAATGAGCAAGAGCTTGGGGAATTGCATATATCTTTCCGATGAAGATCAGGTTGTTTTGAAAAAGGTAAATAAGATGTATACGGATTCAACAAGAGTTCATGCCAATGATCCCGGTCATGTTGAGGGGAATGTTGTTTTTATGTATTTGGAGGCTTTTCATAGGGATGAAAATGAATTGGCAGATTTTAAAAAGCTTTATACGGATGGCAAAATTTCTGACGGTGAATTGAAAAGAATTTTGGCATCTGACTTGATAACATTTTTGACACCTATCCGGGAAAAGAGAGCTTATTATCAGCAACACCCTGAAATAGTTCGTAAGGCTTTGAAAGAAGGAAGTATGCGAGCCAAAGAGGAGGCGAAAGAAACGATGAAGGAGGTTAAAGATGCCATGCAAATTACCAATTACTAATTAACCCTTATTTGTTATGTTGGAGTTAGTAACATCACCACCATTGTCTCCGGACACTACAGACACTGATGAAAAAGTGGGAGGGGTATCTGTGGATTTGGATAGGTTGATAGAAGGGGAGCCTTTGGTGAAGGATTTGGTTGATTTTTTAGAGGGGCTGGAAGTTGGGATTGATATTTCGACAATTGAGGCTTTTGCTTATGAAAAAATCAAAAAAGTTATGGAATCTCCTGATGAATGTGAATCATTAGCCTTGAAAAAGATTGATCGAATTTTGTCTGTATGTCGCAGATTGAGAAGTTTATCCGAAGCATTAAGGGAGGATTTGCGTTTTATGACTTCTGGGGATAATAGTCAGGTTGAGGTTATGGAGATGTTGTTGCAGGATTTCTTTAGATTTTTTAAAGAGTGGCAAAGAAAATATCCTCAGCCTGTTGGTCATGTGGAGGATTCCGCAGCTTTTTTGCGGGGATTGTCTTCATCTTTACTGACGATGACAAATCAGCTGAATCAGAAATCTATTCCGTGGATTTCCGGCACTGAAGTTTCACATATGACCAGTGTATATCAACTATCTTCTCTTTTAGGTGAGATAGCCGGGCTTTTTTATCATCAGACCAATGCGGCTAGGGAAGGAGGGCCGGCAACAACGGAGTTTGAAGAAGGGGTGGTTAAAAGCATTGGGGTGATGATTGGGTATGGTGAGAATGCCTATGGGTATTTAACGCATGGGGGAACGCATGCTAATAAAAGCGCATTGATTGCAGCCAGAAAAGTTTTTTTTCGCCCACTTCTATGCAAAATGGTGGTAGAGCTTTTGGAACAAAAAATGAATGTGCTTGTAGATATTCCGGTTGGTATTGATCCAACAAAGCGGAAGATGCTGAGCCAATTGTCAGAAACGGAAATTTTGAAACTTTCTCCTGATGAAAAAATTGGGATTAATCAAGCGTTGTGGGATGAAGCGGTTAGACTTGGCGTTGAGGGGGATTTGCAACAATTGCAGGCAGAGATGGAGGAAAAACTTCCGGAAATTCAGGCCAGATTGTTGGACAAAATTATGTTTGTAGTGCCGGAAGGAATTAATCACCATTCGATTAGAACGACTATTGAAAGTCTTGGTTTTGGGGCGGGAAATATTAGGGAGGTTCCTTTGCAGGGGGATTCTTTTCACGTTGATTATCAAGCTTTAGAGGAGAATTTAAGGAATCTTAATGATGATGGAAAAATCATTGTTGGGTATCTTGATGTAATTGGTTCGACTGGGTTTGGAAGCATGACTAGTACAAAAAAACTTTTGGAAATTAGACAGGCTTGTGAAAAACTAAATTTTAGTTTCAATATACACATAGATGGGGCTTATGGTGGGCCTTTAATTTCGATTTTTAGAAAAGCAGATGGTGGTCTGATTTCATTGGAACAGGCAAAAAGCCAGTATTGTACTTCGGAGTATGCTTTATCTGAGGAGTTGGTGGAAAGTTTGTATGAAACATTTTCTCATTTAAGTGGTGTGGATTCTGTGACTGTTGATTTGCATAAGTTGATGTATGGTGTCTACAGCGGGGGTGGGGGATCTATTGTTTGGAAAAACAGTGCTGTTAAGGATATTATTTCAAAATATCCGCCTTATTATGGAGATAGGGAAAATGGTGAACCTTATGCCTTTTCGCGTCTTGATGGTTGTACTTTTCCGGGGTCTGCTGCAACTGCCGCGCATCTGAGTATTGAGAATGTTGGTTTAGATCAACATGGGATTGGTAAGTATCAGGCTGAGGCAATTAAAAGCTGTGAAGAAATTTTTCAGCGGCTAAGTGGCATCATCTTATTGGATGCAAAAGGGGATGCTTATGAATTAAGGGTTCTTAATAGACCACAAATTCATATATTTAATTTTATTATTTGTCCCAGAGATCAAAAAGTGCCGGAAAAGGAGTCAGTGAATCGGATGTCGCAAGCTGTGGCGGGGTTTATGAGAAATAACAGTGAGGCTGGTAGATCATTTGGCTTGTCGTTGAATGAGGTTGATGGTTATAAGTATGTTCGAGTAACTGCCATGAATCCCTTTGCCTTACAAGGGGGACTTTTGGAAGAATTTGTCGATAAATTGAGAGCATATATGGTTACAGACTCTTCTATGTAAGAGATATGTGATGTGTTTTTTGAAAAATGGCTTGACGGGGAGGGGCGGACGTAATAGTGTATTGGCGTAGTATTACAACAGTACAAAAATGAATGATTTGAAAAAAAATACTGGGAGCGTTGCACGGGTTTTACTGGGGATAAATAATCAGTCGTTGATGGTGGATTTTTTAGAGGATCTTCTAACTCCTGCGGAAATTACCAGTATTTCTGAGCGGTTGCGGGTGATGAATTTGTTGATTAAAGGGGACTCTCAAAGAGTTGTGGCAGGCAAGCTTAAGTGTTCAATATCAACTGTAACCAGGGGGAGCAAAATTATTCAGTTTGGGAAGCAGTCTATAAGAAAAGTTTTAAAATGAATGTCAAAGTTATTGTAAACAGGTGGCGACTCTAAATTAAATTTTTTTTGATGGCAGGATTCATGTTTCAGTCTGATAACTACTTCCTGTAATACTCAGTGAATCTTTTTATGTCCGGATTTGGCTGTAGATATTTTTAATATATTAACTATTTTTTTTATGGAAACCAGTAATTGTACAATACATGATCAATTGTCCGTTGGGACAATCGATGAAGTGGGGGGGAAAGCATCTTCCTTACTTTATTTGGAAAATAATGGGTTTAACGTACCTGAGTTTTTTCCGCTAACGTTTGAAGATATAAATAATCCTGTTCAGTTAAAAGGCAAAATTGAAGAATTTTTGTCACGAAATCCTGAAATTAGTACATGTGCGGTTAGAAGCAGTGCGTTACATGAGGATGGTCAGTCAGCTTCTTTTGCAGGTAAATATTCAACCAAGTTAAGCGTTCCTGCTGCTTTGGATCCTATCGTTTCGGCGATTGATGCCGTGAAAAACGAAGCGGAGTCTCAGTCCGAAGCTATTCGGCAATATAGTAATACTTTGAATGTTGTGTCCGATGAAAGGTTGGGGATTGTGGTGCAGAGAATGGTAGAGTTTCCTGAATTTGCGGGAGTTGTTTTTTCACGTGGAACGGAAAACCCCCATTATATGGAGGTTTCCTATCATAATGGTTTGGGTGAAGATCTGGTTAGCGGAAAAGTAAATGGGAAGCAGATGAAGGTGATTCGGGGGGTGGACGCTCCTGAGGATATTGGGCAGGAGGCTGCTTTTTTGCCGGAATTGATCAGAGTTGTGAATAATATTGAGGACACTTTTGGCTATCCTGTAGATGTTGAGTTCGCCTACAAAAACAATGAGTTGTATATTTTGCAGGCTCGGCCTATCAAGGGGATGTCGGATGTGTTGGTTGAATCTTCTGATGGAGAAGAAATTTTAATTCAGGTCCTTGCGACTTATGATCAGCTTCGGACCGTGTTGGACAATAATTTTTTAGGGAGCATGATTGACATAAATCCACAGGAATTATTGGGAAAGTATCCTCTCCCTCTTTCTTTTTCCATGTTTTCAGCGATGTTTCCAGCTAAGGTAATTCCAGAGGCCAGGGCGGCTTTGGGATATGCATGTTCAAAGGATAATTGTCTTCATTTATTGAGCGGTAGAGCGTTTATTGATTTTAAAACCGCTGCAAGTAACTTTAGACCGGAGGGAATAAGTGAAGAAGATTATGAGAAAATATATGATTATTATCTGGCTGAAATCAGACATAATCCTTCAAAACAAAATAAGGTCGAGTTTAAGCTGTTTTTTTGTTTGGACGATGAGGAGACTCGTAGCAAATTAATGGAAATATTTGATCAAGATGAACAAAAAGTTTGTGAAATTCTTAATTGTTTTGGTCGGACGGAGACTCGAATTGATGATAGAGCTGAAGAACTGATGGGGGGGTTGAGTGGTGATATTGAAAAGTATCTGGCACTGATTGAAGTGGAAAAAGAAAAAATCGGCAGATTGTTGAAGCAGGAAGGTGCGAAAGCTGTTGAGTTAAAGGCAGTGTTAGAGGAGATTTTAGGAAACATTCAAAGGTATGGAACATTTCTGTTTACTCAAGTTGCGCGAATGGATTTTTTTTACAATCGGAAATTGGCTGAATTATTGGAGTCAAATAATTTGGTTGATTATACTGACGTTTTATTAAGCGGGAATAAAAGTATTTATATGGAATTTGTTGCCGGTCTTTTGGAATTGGGTGAAGCGGATGGAGAAGCGGATAAAGCCAGAAAAAGTGTGTCTTTGGAGGATCGGTTTGGGCATATGCGGCAAAGTCAGTTTGATTTGCATGAACCAAATTTCAATGAACAGAAAATGTTTGAAAAAGCTATTCCTGATGTTGAAAGTTTGAAGTCAAAGCTAGATGATAATACTGCGAAAAATAAAGCTTATGTGTTGACAATGCAGGAACTGGAAAGTTTTATGTCAACTGATTCGTTTGCGGTTTTGCGTGAATTGGTTGAAAAAACACGTTTTTGTGATGAGGCCAGGGAAAGAGTGAAATTTGTCTTTATGAAAGAATATGATTTATTGAGACCTTTGTTGCTATACATACAGGAGCTGTTTGGACTGGATAATTTTGATGAGATTTTTTACCTGACCTTTGAAGATATTATATTTTTTCTAAGTGCTGATTTTGTACCGAAAGATGTAGTGAAGGAGAGAATTGTCCAAAATAAGGTCAGAGAAAAGGTATTTAGGCAAATGGAAATGCCAGACGTGATTATGCACGATTATGATGTGCTTGCTGTGCAAAACAGGGCGAACGAATCGGTGTTTATTTCTTCTTTGCCAGAGGTAAACGGGGAAGTTCTTTATGTTCCAAAGGCTTCGAAGTTAACTGATTTTGATGTCCTTAGAGATAAAATTTTGTTGCTGGAAGATTCGGATCAGGGAAGTTCTCATTTATTTAATTTTGGTATAAAGGGTGTTATAACAAAAGTAGGTAGTGCTCACTCACATATGGCAGTTCTTTTGAGAGAATATGGTTTGCCGGCTGTACTTGCGGTTGGGGAAGAGATGTTTCGGAAGTTGAAGAACGTTGGGCGGGTGAGTATAAATTGTCGGGAAAAGAGTATTCAAATTGAATAACTAATGAATAAAACTGTATTGTTTGTAAGACATGGGAGATTGGTCGCTCCGTTTGCAGATTATAATAGACTTGCTTTTGCTCAGTTGAGGCAACTTTCACTCCGGACAATAGATCCAGGGATTGATCGGACTGGAGCGTTAATGGATTTGTCGCAGGGGCAAAAGATGGATGTCTTTGCCCGGTGTGAAGAAATAATGGTTAGCGAGTCTAAAAGAACTTTGGAAACTGCTCTTGTTATTAATAAGAATGTAAGAATTATTCGGACTTCGTGTTTGAATGAGATTTTGTTTGATGTAAATGGGCTTGTTAGTGAAAACGAGTTTGGTGAGAAGTGTGTGGAGTCGGTGCGTGAGGCATTGTTTGGGGCACTATTGGAAAATACAAATCTGGAAAGTTTGGAGATGATATATGGGAGATTGGAGCAATTGGATAATCTGATACGTGAAAGTGAGAATGAAAAGATAGTCTGTGTCACTCACGGATTTTTTATGAGATTTATCCAGTTGTATTTTATGAATAACATTAGAATCTTCGATCAGATAACTATGCAGGATATTTTGTCGGTGAAAAATCCTGATTATTTGGACGTTCTGGAAATCAAAGGGTGGTGAAATCGTCTTTTTTTTCATTTATCCTTCCTCTTTCAAATAATCAAGAAAAAGCGCTTTTTGTGGTGGGTTATTGGGCGTTCTTTGTCTTAGATAAGACGAATAAGGATTTGGGGATTTGTGAATTAGATTGTGCTGAGAAGCAGTCCGAGGACACAGAAGAAGCCGCCTAGAATCCAAAAACGCATAACAACGGTTGCTTCGTGCCAACCGAGTTTTTCGAAGTGGTGGTGTATGGGGGCAATTAGGAAAACCTTTTTATGAAAAAGTTTTTTTGATGTGATTTGGATGATTACTGAGAGTGTTTCAACAACAAATACAATTCCGATGATTGGAAGAATTAGCACTGAATCTGTAAGCATCGCTATTACGCCCAGGGTGGCTCCCAGAGAAATTGCACCTGTATCTCCCATATAGAACTTGGCGGGTATTATATTGAACCAGAGGAAGCCTGTGGTTGCCCCTGCTATGACAGTGCATAGGGCGGAGAGGATGAAAAGTCCTTTGAAATATGCAATTACTGCGAATGCTAAAAAGGCTATTATTAATAGTCCTCCTGCAAGGCCGTCCAGACCGTCTGTGAAATTTACGGCATTAGCTGTGGCGACGATTATGAACGTGAATAGAGGGACATACCAAAACCCAATGTTAATTGGGTCGCTGATAAATGGGATGCTTACACTGTTTAGTCCGACTCGATAGTATAACCAAAGAGCTCCGATTAATGCGAAAATAGTTAAAAGGAGAAATTTAGGTTTTAAGTCGATTCCCTTCGTTTTTCCTCGTCCTTTTAGGTTCATGTAATCGTCTACTGCTCCCAGGAGGGCTGTTGCGATCAGTGTGAAAATTGGTAATAGGGTCTCTTGACGACTGAATAGTGAGTTGTCTGTGATCCCTAGCCAGCTTGAGAGGCTTGAAAGAAGTACTACTATTAAAATGGTTCCCCAAATAACAATTCCTCCCATGGTTGGGGTTCCTGCTTTTTTCGCATGTAGTTCTTTGAAAATTTTAGCTTCTTCTCCGGTGGTGGCTTTGTCTCGGATTTGTTTGCCAATTTTGTATTTATTCAGGATGCGGATGAATGGAGGGCTTAGAATCAATGAAATAATGAAGGCCAGCACTAATGATCCGAAAATCAGAATTATGTATCTTAGGTTTTCTTGAATGATGATTGTGGTTTCTGGTGGCATGGTCATTTTGTTATATCCAACGGTAATTGTCGAAAATCCATTGTGAGATTATTTTGCTTTCGGTGAATCTGGCGGGACTGTTTAGCATGATATTCATGATTTTATTGCCTTCTGGTGATTCAATGATGCTGATTAGGCATTGGCCTGCTTCATCTGTGGTGCCGGTTTTCAGGCCTAGGGTTTTTAGATAGCTTCCCAGGAGGGCGTTTGTGCTTTTGACGTTGTGGGAGTGTAGATTGTCTACGGAGACGAGGCTGGTTTCTGTTATTGTAGCAGCTTCTCTGATAATTGGTTTTTTGTACATGGTTCTGGCGAGTATGACCAGATCGTCTGTGGTGGAGTATTGATTTGGGTCGTCAAAACCAACCGGGTTTTGGAATTGCGTGTTATTCATTCCAATTTCTTTTGCTTTTGCATTCATTTTTTTTGCGAATGCTTCGATTTCTCCGCTGTCGAAATATGCTAGCGCTAATGCAGCGTCGTTTGCTGATTTTATTATCATAGCTTGTACCAGCTCTTTGACTTTGATTTCTTCGCCTGGGAGTAGATTCATTTTTGATGGTTCCACTGTGGTGGCTCTTCTGTCTACTGTGACAATTTCTTCTGTTGAATGCTCATCCAGAATTACGAGTGCTGTCATTAATTTGGTGAGACTGGCCATTGGAAGTTTTGTGTCTGCGTTTTTTTCGTACAGGACTTTGCCGGTTTCCAAATCGATGCTGAGTATTGCTTTTGCATCTAATTCTGGTCCCAAGGATGTTGTGGATTTTTCCGCGTAGGCAACAATATATGCAGGTTCCGGGAGAATTGCAGTTTCCGGGGTGGGGGAGGACAAATTGTTGATAGCCATTAGGCTAAGTATGGTGTCCAGCATTTGTGATTAGGGTTCTGTTGTGGTTGCGGGTGTTGTTTCGGTTGGGGCTTCAGTGGCGGGTGTGGTTTCTGTTTCGGGGGCTGGGGGCGTTTCTGCTGGTGGTTCGGGTTCGGGCGGAGTTGCTGGTTCTGGGGTGCTGGTTTCTGCGGCCGGTTCCGTTGTACTTGTTGTGGAAGAGTTAGCTGTTTCTTTATCTGGTGTTAGGTCCTTTTCCTCCTTTTTTTCCGAATATATTGGTGTTGTGTAAGGCAAATTATTCATTGCGTTTGGAGTTGAAATTGATCTGAAATCGGCTCCTAGTTCAACTACAATTGTGTCATCTGTTCTTCTGTCGCTTTCCAGATATTCTGGTGGGATTCCTTCAACTAGTGGTGCGTTTACGTGAGCTTGAATTGCTTTTAGTGTTTCTTGTTGTGCCTCTACTTTTTCTTCGTCGAGTTCGGGGAGGTAATATATGGTGGAGGTTTCGAGTGCGCGGTCGGAGGCGTTGCCGTAGTATGTTGCGTTTAGGCAGTCTCTGTTGAATCTGTTTAGGAATGTGAGAGCTAGGCTTGGCGTTTTGGTTCCGTTTAATACTTGAATTTCTGCTTCTTTGTCGAAGTTGGTGAAGAAATATAATTTGCTGAATCTTATTAATTCTTCGAATTTAGTGCCTATCGGAAGTAAAACTGCTGCACCTCCAAAATAATCTCTTACTGGCGTGTAAAGTATTCCTCCGCAGATTGTGAAATCGTCTGAAATATTTTGGGTTTGTATTCCGCCTTTTTGTATATCCTGCGCTATCTTTGCTAATTCGATTATTTCTGCAACCGAGAGGTTGGTTTCGATGTTATCTGCTACTGAGTTATATAATTCCTGGATTTGAGCTGGGTTTGTGAGGATTTGTAAATCAAGAGCCTTATCCTTTATTGCGGAGAGGAGTTGTTGTTGCCTGTTTGCTCTATCAAAATCACTTGTTGTTTTTCTACTTCGTGCATACTTCAGAGCGGTTTCTCCGTCCAATTTTTGTGTGCCCGCTTGGATGGAAAAAGTTTCGTATCTGATGGTTTCACCTTTTGGATAATATGGGTCGTAGATTGCGTTTTCTACGTCAACTGTAACTCCATCTAAAGCATCTACGATTTTGACAAATCCGTCGAAGTCGACTTTTACAGTGTATTGAATAGAGATGCCAGAGACTGAAGTGATAGTTTTTGCTAACTGTTTCATTGCCTCGGGTGAACTATCATATTTGTTTAAATAGCTATCGTAGATTTTATTGATTCTCTGTCCACCTGTAATTTTGTCGTCGAGATATAGGTCGCGTGGTAAGGAGAGCATTTTTACTGTTTTGTCTTTTTCATTAAAGCTGGCGATGATTAGAGTGTCGGTGAGGTTTGATCCGTCATGTTCTGCACCACCTGTGCCAGCCAAAAGAAAGTTGGTGTGTTTTTGAGAATCTGTTTTTAATTCTTTGCCGAATGAAAACACTAAGGAGCCAAAATCTAAGCTTTGAATGATGCTTATTGTTACCCAAAACAGTCCTATGATCAGAATTGCGCCGGCTATTATAGTAGCCAAGTTTATATAGTTTTGGTTTTGTCCTTTTGATCTGATTCTGGGGGGACTGTTTTTTGTTTTTGGTTCTTCTCTCTTAGATAGTTTTCGAATTTGTTTACGAATGCGTCTTTTTTTGAAGTTCATGCTAGAAAAAGTTGGGCCATTTGCTGGCTTGAATTAGAACTAAGCCAGCCCATTTTAATCAAATTCTCAGTTTGACGCCAGATGATTTTCTAGTTAATATCCAAAGGCAAAATTCGTATTTAATTAATATAAAAAGCACATGAGTAAAGTATTAAAAGCTCTGGCTGCTTCCGGACTGATTGTATTGTCTTTTGGTTTGGCAGGCTGTCAGGAAGCAGGGGCTCCAGAGAAAGCTCCAGAGGAAGTTATTCAGGAAGGGATTATCAAGTTAACAGAGGCAACATCACATAGTTATGATGTTTCTGTGAAGGGTGATTTAAAAGGACCAAATGGTGAAAAACCTGAAAAGGTAACTTTCGATATGAAAGCTGATGGAAGTATGGAAGCAACAGACGTGAAGGATCCGAAATTTAATCTTTCTTTGACTGGAGAAATGATGGCAGATGCTGACGGCGGAAAAGGAACTGTGGATTTTAGATTGAATAAGGATGCTATCTTCATGAATTTAAAGGCTTTATCAGGTGAAGGTGCAGTCACAATTCCACCTGAACTTTCTGCAGAATTAATTGGGAAATGGTGGACAATGCCTATCCCTCCAGAAGCTTTAGCAGAGATTGCTGCTTCTGTTCCTGCAACTGGCTCAGAGGAAGAAATGACACCTGAGCAGAAGAAAATGAAGGAATTGGTTGATAGTACCAAGTTCTTTAAGGATGTAAAATATATTGGATCAGAGTCAGTTGGAGGTGAGCCAAGTCATCACTATACAGCTGTTATGGATCAAGATGCTTTTACTGCTTTCGCTGTGAAGGCTTCTGAATTACAAGGACAGAAAATCAGTGATGCTGAAGTAGCTGACATGAAGCAATCAATGAGTATGTTTGATTTCAGCGGTGATTTATATGTTGGTCAGAATTCAGGTGTTTTGAACAAGGTAAAAGGAGTAATTACGTTCAAAGCTAGTCCAGATGGAGATACTCCAACAGGAACTATTACTGTTGAAGGAATGGTCTCTGATCTGAACAAACCAGTTACTGTAGAAGTTCCAGCAGACGCACAGCCAATTCCAATGGAGTTGCTTGGTGGGTTGTCGTTGTAAGGGAATTGATTTGAATTGAAATTGAAAGAAAGGCCCTCGCCGGAAATGGTGGGGGTCTTTTAAATTCTTGTATGTAATGCTTGACAAAAGGGGTGGACAGTGTTATACATATCTATGTCATTGTGCGTAGACTTAGCATGTATTTGCGAAGGCCTCCACGATTGATCATTAAAATGTTGAGAAAGGAAAATCTTGTAAAGTGGATGGTATCCTGCTTGTTGTCTAAAACAATAGGTTGGATTGCTGTTCATTTTGGATACGTGATTTTGTGTGGGTTGGTATGGACAAGTTTCGGAAAGAGCTTAAGTGGGGTTTGTCTCGTTTGGTGCTGGGTGCCTGTGTTGGAGTTCTGTTGGGAGCGGGCTTGAGTTCGTATAGTGAGCCGGCAATGAATATCCCGATTGCGATCCCGTCTGCGAATGCTTCTGTAAACGCATGCCTGATCGAGACCGAGGTAGCATCATCACCACCATATGTTCCGAGGGGGGTCATGTTTGAGCAGGCTTCTGCCAGTTTGACAAAGGCTGCGATGTTATTACAGCCACTCCCACCGAGGGATGTTTCACCGGATTACTATGATGTGTTTGATGGTGAACCCGCTCAAAAGGGCAAACCTAAGTCCAAGCGGGGAATAGTTGTAACGTATGAGCCCTCGCGGGAATTCAAGTTCACTATTGACAAGAAATGTAGGTGACCTTTCTCAATGAAGTAGGGTCGGCGATAAAGACTTCGCCGCGCCCCTACACCCTCTACCGTTTAAAACGGTACTGATGAGTTCTAATTCAGTTGTGATAGAACGAAAGGGAAAATTAACATTCAGATCATATGAGTCTGCTAATTTGATGTGAGAATAATTAGTAGGTTTTGCTATGCAGATTAATAGGGATTTCTGGATAAATAGTTTTTTGCTCGCTTTTTTGTGGGGTGTTAGTGGTGCTTCTTATTTTTGGTGGGGGGAGACTTTGTTTTTTTATTTATTGAATTTGGCTGTGGTGTTTTGGGTGGTTTATTGGGGGGAAAAGTTGATGCAGGATAAAAAAGTTTTGAAGAAGTTTTTAGTCGTGTTGGTGATTGCGTTTTTCTTTGGGATGGGGAGGTTCTTTGTGGATGTGAATGGTGGGGGAGCTGCTTTTGGGGGAGTTGTTTCTGATGATTATGTGGAAATGTTGGTTCAAGTTGATAGTTTGCCGGATAATAGGGGGTATGCGTGGGAGGCGGTGTTGGAAGTGTTGGCGGTGGGGGGGGATGGGAGGGTGGACAGTGGTCCACTGGGGGATGGGCCCCGGATCGAGTCCGGGGTGACAGGGGGAGGGGAAGTGATGCGGCGAGTTCTGGCTTATTTTCCTTTCCAAGTCCCAATCAACTATGGTGAAAAATATTTGATAAGTGGGAGTTTTATTAGTGCTAGTGATGAGGAAATCGAAGATTATAAAAAGGACAATTTGTTTAGAAAACGGGCGGATGGGATTTTAAATGGGGTGCGCATCGAAAAGTATTTGGGAGCAGAAGGAAACCCTCTTTTACGTGTGATTTTTGATTGGCGGGGCCAGCTTTTAAAACTTTTTTCCAGGAATTTGGCTGAGCCGTCAGCTTCATTGATTGCTGGAATTCTGATTGGTGAAAGGGGAAGTCTTCCGGAAAAACTTGCACAAGATTTTCAAATAACTGGGCTTACTCATATTTTGGCAATTTCTGGGTTTAATATTACTTTAATAATCACATTGGTGGTTGCCTTGGCTGGGTCTTTGGGGCGAGGGCGGCGATTTTGGGTGAGTTTGGTGATCATTGTGTTTTTCGTAATCATCACAGGCGCAAGTGCCAGTGTTGTGAGGGCGGCGGTAATGGGTTTACTGGTTTTATTTGTGAAGACGGTTGGACGGCGGGCAAAGCCAACGAAAATAATCTTAATGAGTGTATTTATAATAGTTCTTGTGGATCCTCGATTGCTGAATTTTGATTTATCGTTTCAACTTTCAATGATGGCGACGCTTAGTTTGATTTGGTTTTCTTCCTGGTTGGAAATGGATTTTCATCAAGGGTGGCAAATTCTTTTGTGGGAAGGGATTGCTACGACTTTGGCGGCTCAAGTTATTACTTTGCCACTGATTTTCTACAATTTTGGAAAAATTTCTCTGATTTCACCCATATCAAATTTAATAGTGGGCCCTCTGATTCCCATTATGATGCTTTTGGGAGCTGTTGTTTTTTTGCTGGCCACTTTTCTTCCTTTTCTAACATTTATCGCCGCAGGTTTAACAGAGATGCTTATAAACACTGTGGCTTGGATAGTGGGTCTGTTGGCGGCTTTTCCTGGAGCTCAAGTTGAATTGGGGGAGGGGGCGCTTTGGTTGGCGATGGGGTACTATGTGCTGCTCTTTATATTTTTTCATAAACAAAAACCGGTGCCTCGTTCGCCTTAGCATCTCTTCCTTCTTGTTTAATCAGCTTCCACTTGGGGATTTCAAAGGCATATGAATAGATTCTCGTCCCGGGTCGGAATTGTTTGTCTAACATGGGCTGTATTTTTTTCAACGTGTCTGGGAGTAGGTAACAAAAGATTACATCTGCATCAGAAAGATCAAACAATTTAAAATTACCAAACTTGATTTTTGCTTTTGAGCCCCAAAAGAAGCCGCGAATTTTTGCCAATACATATACTATTGGTGAAAGTTCTATTCCGGTTGCGTTGGCCCCATATTCGTTGGCTGCAACATAAACGAAACGTCCGTCTCCGCAACCAAGATCATATACCCTCTGTCCTTTCTTTATTTTCGCTAGGGCAACCATCTTTTTGACTTTTTTCATTGGCGTTGGCACGAAAGGAGCTCCATTGACGAGGGCCATTACAGTTGGAATACTTAACAAAATTAGGAACACTAAGCCAAAAGCGTTGCTGAAATTATAGCTGGTGAAAAATAGTATGGGGATTAGTATGAAAAATACGAACAGTACGCTGAGTATGTCGAGCATTTAGATTTGATAGATATATAATTTATTTTTGTGTTTTGGAACTTCTATGACAAGTTCTGGTGCTTTGGATTTTAGACTAAAAGTGTTGCAGATAAAATAGGTTCCTGGTTGGCATTCTTTTTGGACTTTTTCAAAGCACTGTTGGGTGAGTTTTGGGAAAAGATAACAATAGACATAGTTTGCGCTGCTTAGATTGTGCTTTAGAAAATTTTTGAAATGAAGTTGGATTTTGGCTTGTTTAAAAACGTTGGCTATTTTGCCCAATAAATATGGGAGAGGTGAAATTTCGTAGCCGATTGCTTTTAAGCCGAATTTGTTTGCTAAAAAAAGCATTCGCCCGTCTCCGGCGCCTAAATCGTAAAAAACTTCTCCTTTTTTGGGCTCGTGATGCTTGAAAAATTTTTCAAGGAGTTTTGTATTGGAAGGAACGTAGGGGATGCGTGTGAAGAAAATGAAAGACATTGCGGTAAGTATCAATAGCAGAGTAAACGCAGCTACTAATATTGTTAATAAGTTTAATAGAGTTTCGCTCATGTAATGATTGGTGGAGGAGTGACCTCCTCGGTTTTTTTAATTTGGAAAAGTGGGGGTTGGATTTCGCGGTGGCGTCGGCTTTTGTTTTTGCTCAAAGTCATTAGGAAGTTTTTTCCTGGTTTGCTGCTGACTTCGGTTGGCTCTTTGGTAATTTTTCCGAATTCGAAGTATCCGATATTTAGAATCCCTTGTTTCAATCTTTCAATCAAGCTTTCTTTGATTTTTTCTTGGTCTAGTGGGTTGCTGAAGTAAATTCGTTTTTCAATATGTGGCCCGACTACGCTTTCAAGGCTTTTTTGAAGCTCCAGGTGGAATTGATGGTCAATTTCGTTGGAGGTTTTAAATAGGGGTTTGACATGTGTTGGGATTTTGTACATTTCGGCGATGGAATTGCTTTCATAGATTTGTTTGATGATGTCGTTACCTACCATTCCAAGGTCTGATAAATAGGTTTTCAGGGCAGGGTGGAGTTGGTGGATTTCCTGTCCGTCCAAATTGGTTTTGAGTGTGACTAAATTGTCTATGCATTCGAGTCCTATGCTGCTTTCCATTATTGCCAGCAATGGATTGTTTAAGCTGATGCCGATTTCTACAGAGGGTTCCAGTTGTTTGCGCATTGCGATGAAGAGATTTTCGGCCAGTTCGATTGCATTAATGGAGCTGTAATTTACTTTTTGGTCGATTAGGAAGTCGTTCCATCCGGTAAAATATATTTTGATATTTGGAGTGATGTTGTCGCGCTTGGAAAGTATCTGGGATTGTTTTTGCAGATATTTTTGGATTGGTATGAGGTCTTGGAGTAGTGCTTTTTGTGGGTCTTTTTTTAGTTTATATGCATTTAAATTTATAATTCCTGAAATATCTACTGAATTCTTGCTTGGGGTGTGGGGTTGCGTTAATCCTAATTGTGGATTTTCTAAAATTGTAGAGATAATCAGGTCAAAAGTGTTTTTTGCGCTAAGTAGATTTACGGTTTGTTGGTTTTCTGGGCTCACTAGTTGGAAGTCTTCGTCTTGTGCCAAGGCGTCCAAGAATTGTGGAGTGATTTCCAGAAGGAATCGTACGTGTTTATTGAGACTGCTTTTTTGAAAGTTTTTAATGAAGATTAAATATTCGAGAATGTCTGGATGGCTGATGCTTAGAGAAAAGGACTGCATTGGAGTGAATTCTGAACTGAGATTTTGACGCAGAGACTCTAATGTTGATGTATATATTTTGATAAATGAAACCGGGCCGGAGGAGAAACCGCGAGTCGATTTAATTTCTGCCATTTTGGGGCGTAATGCTGAAAAATTGATTGTCGAAGAAATTAAATTCTGGAAATTTATTGCAACTTGTTTTAATTGATCGAAGATGTTGCCTAAATCATCTTCCAAAGAGATCCCCATGTGGTTATATGGGAACCGAGCTTTGAGAATGTTTTGATGTGGAAGAAAGCATCCTTTATTTATCAATTCCTTGATCTGTGAGCCGACAGGTGCTGTCACTTTGTGATGGGAAAGCCGATGTATTAGTGTTTTAAGTTCCAATACATTGTGTGTTGGTGGGAGATAAAGCTTTTTCAGTTTATCTTTATTAGTTTTGGAATATGGTAGCGTGCTGTCTGAGTCGGAGCTTTCTTGTGGGAAGTTTTTTAAGTTTGAACTTGATAGTTTTTGAGCTGTTTCTGGAAATCCTTCTTCTTGGCAAATGTTAGCAAGTAATTCCAGTAATTGATTCTCTGCAATTTGTTTTTGTGGGCCTTGTGAAAAAATTTGTAGATATTTGTCGGTTTTTTCTAGGATTGTTTGGGTTGGGAGAGTGTTGATTTCCGATTCTGCTGTGTTTTCTTGTAGCAAAGCTTGGAGGTCGTTCAGGCCAAGTGTTTTGGTGGAGTTCTGATTGTCGATTATCTGGATGGGGGCCATTAATGATTAGTTATTGTCCAAATGGATTCTTTTTTGACTTGGCCTGGGAAGTTGAAGCCTGATGCTTTGCGATGGCCTCCTCCTCCTAGCTCTGAAGCCAATTGAGACAGGTTGATGTTATCGTGCCTAGTGCGAAGTGAACCTTTTATTTGTTCACTGTCGTCTTGTGTGATCATGACTGCAAACTGGCTATCTTTGGTCATACTAACATAGTCAATTAGCCCACTGAAGCATTCGCGGTCGTCAGGGGTGGTGGTTTTGTTGTTTTCTATCACAGCAATTGCTGTTCCATGTTTTGTGAGATGTATATTTTCCAATGTTTCTCCCCAAAGATGGTACTTGTTTTCGCTGAAATTTTGAAAAAGGTGTTTGTGAATTTGTGCAAGATCTGCGCCGGCTTGCATAAGCGCACTTGCGATGTTGAGGACGTCCGGATTTACGTTGGAATGCATGAAACTACCAGTGTCGTAATATAGTCCGATTAGTAAATTGGTGGCGATGGAAGTTGTTAATGGGATGTCCCAGAGTTTTAGTAGGTAGAAAATGATTTCAGAGGTGGACGAATAATTTGGATATACTAGATTGATTGTTCCAAAGTGTTTGTTGGAGGGGTGATGGTCTATATTAATGAATGGGATGTCTAGAGGTTCTCTTAATATGTAATATCCCAGTTGTTCTGGGCTTCCGCAATCCAGGCTGATGATGAGGTCGTATTGTGTGGGATCCAGATCTTGTTGGAAGCTTTGAATGTTTTCGAGAAAACCGCAAGAGTTGGGAGGGGAGTTGGTGCAGAACGAGTCGACTCGTTTGCCATGGTTGTTTAAGACCTCTTGAAGTGAAAGATTGCTGCCAATGCAGTCAGGGTCGGGGTTGCGATGGGAAACTAGGGCGATATTTTGGCATTTGTTGATTGCGGACCAAGCAAGTTGTGCTTTTTCCGTAGTTAATTCCGATTCTGATTGTGTTGTGTTTTCATGCGCCATGGCTGAGGTGAATTATTTGGCGTTATTCTATGCAGCTTTGTTTGAGTTTGTGTCAGTAGCGTTGTTATTTGCTGCCGTGGGCCAGTTTTGTTCTTCATATGGTTTGGAGACTTCCTTTGGATCTGGATAGATCTGATTTTTGTCATCGTCATACAGAAAAATTGCATATACAGGACAAGCGCCTGCGGCTAACTTGATATTTGCTTCATCTTTTGACGTGCCGATTACGATGGCTTTACCTTCTTCGTCTAATTGAAAGACGTCTTTGGCAATTACAACACAAGGGGCGGCTCCGATACACATATTTCTATCTATGTTTATTAACATTTTTCCTGTTTTGTTAGTGAGAGTAAATGATAGTGAATTATGTCAAATTAGTAAAATTGAAAACATAGGGATTCTTTGAATATCATTGTCTTTTAATAGTTGCCTGTACTTGGCTTGACAAAAAGCGGATGTTGTATTATATTTCGCTCTAAAATTAGCCCTGAATCCAGCAATCACTGTTGGACCAGCTGTAAACTCATAATATTCAGTTATACGAGTATGAGGATCGACGGACTTTATCTGGCTTCAGCCAGGTGACCAGGAGAGCGTTTATTAAATGGAGTGGACCTTCCAACACTACTGTCAGATATGACGGTGGTGCCGGGAGGTCTCTTTTTTTTGTTAGTTAAATTCTCACATGGAACATATATATACATCTAGAGAAGGTAAGGAGCTGACAGTTGATCCAGATGATTTCAAGCAGGTTCAGGTTTATGGTGACTTGTTGTTGGAACAGCAAGATAGGGTTAATGCTGAAGTAAAAGCCCTACGGAAGAAATTATCAAAATTAAGTCAGGAAGATGAGGCTTTTTTTGATTTGCCGGAAGAGGAGCAACCTAAAGGTTTATTAGAAATTAGCACAGAAATTGATCAAGAAATTAAGGCTATTGAAAGGGAAATCTTTTCGAAACTTCTTTTAGTTTATAGAGGTGAGTTGATTGCGCTATATCGAGCGTTAGAAGCAGAAAGTATAGATAATGTAAGGGGGAGGTTTGTCTTGCTAGACGAGATTAATCAGAAAAGGAACGATGTGATTGGTTGTATGGATGAGGAGGTAGAGACGTTTTCTGAGAAGTATGGATTTATTAGAGGTGTGGAAATTGAATTTTCCAAGGATGTAATTGGTAGGGTTTTAAACCATCCGGATTTTGAATTTGTGGACACTTTGGTGGCTGATAGAGATTCTTCTACGGAGGAATTAACACATGCCTTAAATGCTCCAGAGCTTCAACGTATCACAAAGCTTTCATTGAGAGGATTGCAAGTGGATGTGGAAGCTCTTGGTGAAAGCCCACATTTACGAAGTTTACGTTCTTTGGATCTGGCTCATACACTTAATAGTAATTTTGATCTTATAGATTTTTTACTAGACTCTCCTGTTGCAGCTGGGCTTGAAGAGTTGAGTATTTGTGGGAATATATTTCGATGTGGTTTTGAGGATATTTGTAACGCTGATAATCTTGGTAATTTGAAACGTTTGAATATTGCTGGGACTTTGTGGGTAGCTGAGCCGGGTTCAAGGTGGCCTGATCAAGATAATTTACATTCACTTGAGGAAATTGTTTTCACAGATGAGGAAATTGTGGCTGGAGACTTAGAGAAACTGGCTCAATCAAGTTTGTTTAAAAGTCTCAAAGTTGTGAAGTTTTGTCCGGAGCAACTGACGTTCGAAACGATTGAAATTGAGAAAATGGTCGAATTATTCCGGAAACGTGGTGTCAAATTCCAACTGATTGAAGAAAAGGAAGATAATTTCACTCCGGCTTTACCATTAAGAAATACACAAAATCAACATGAACTATACCTACAAATCTAGCAATGGCCGAGAGGTTACTATTGATCCTGATGTGTTTGATGATCGGATGCAGGTTTATGGGGATTTGTTGTTGGACGATAAGGAGGAAAATGAGAGGGAGGTGGGGTTAAAGCATTTGGAAGAAAGAAAACTTTGTACGAAGCTTTTTCAACTATCCCAAAATGGAAGAGATGTAGATAAAGCTCTGCATTGGAATGAATACTATTGGAAAGAATGGTAATAAAACTGGCTTTTTAACGTTGTTTGTTGTAGAAGGTAAATAAGGTTAAGAATTGTCAATGAGAAAGTCATTACTTACATTATCGATTATTGCTTGCTTACTGATTCCTGTAGCGGCAAGTGCTTATTCTGATGTGGAGATGACAAATCCGCATGCTGTTGCTATTTCGGTAATGACTGAAGAAGGTGTTTTTAGCGGAAATGATGATGGAACGTTTAAACCCAATAATCTTGTGAATCGGGCAGAGTCGTCGAAGGTATTGGCGATTCTTTTAAATTTGGAGGTTGATGAAAATGTTAGTGATTCGGGGTTTTCGGATATTAATGGGGATGAGTGGTTTAATAAGTATGTGGAGGCTTCTGTTGACTTGGGAGTTATCAATGGAAATCCAGATGGCACCTTTGCTCCTGGAAGATCAGTGGTGCGAGCTGAATTTGTGAAAATGTTGCTGATTGGGGTTGGGTTTGATCAGGATGATTGGAAGGATAAGCAGTATTTTGCGGATGTTCCTTTGCGTGAGTGGTATACTTCTTATATGAATTATGCAGGAAGTACAGGGATATTAGATGTGGATTCAGCAAATAAAATTTATCCAGCACAGGAAATGACACGGGGAGAAGTTGCTGAAACTGTTTATTTACTTCAGGTTATTTTGAGAGGTGAAGATGTGGAGTTTTTAATGAGTCAAACTGAGAAACAAATCGCTCAAATTGAACCTTATTTGGATGCAAACAATTATTCTTCTGCATATCGTGCTGCTCAGTTGGGATCTAATTTTATGGATCAGGCTGTGAAAGCAGCTCCTGATAATGTTGAGGTGCTAGGGAAATCAAAAATTGCTGATTCATATCAGAACTTATTGGACGCAATGGTAGTTTTAGTAGGGTTACAGGATAAATGGTCTACGGCGAAAGCAAGTGAAGCTTTGTTGAGTGTGGATTTAGCCAAAAAATTGGCTATTGAGGCGAAAGAAATCGATCCTTCAATTGAGGAACGTGCGGATTATGTTATTTGGTTGACGAAAGAAGTGAGAGAGCAAATTGTGGATTGATCTTTTGGGCTTGTTGTTGAAAAGCTTGATTAATTCTGTAAATTGTATTTTAATGTTGTCTTGTTAATTACTAATCTAAATAAATATGGAAGGAGATATTGATAAAAATGGACATCTAATTACTGGAGATCGAGTGGAGGTTTCGACTGCTGAGATAGTTGTAGAAGATACGGTAGATCCTTCTAAGCGTGAGATTGTTACTCAAGAGTCTGCTGAGGCAATTTGGAAATGTTTGCACGAAAAACAATGGGCTGATCCTGAGATGCAAAAAGTTGCACAAAAACAGTTTGATACGTTGATGGGTGCTTTAACAGCTATGCTTACCCTTGATAGCCTGACTCCAGAGCAAGAACAATCTATTGTTGCTAAATTGGCCACTTTAAATGTATTGACTAGGTCCAAGATGTCTCCACAACAGGTTAAATCAAATGTGATTGTTGCTGGGAGGTCTGATGAGGCTCCTGGAGTTGTGAAAATTGCTACTGCTACTGAACTCCGTAGAGTGATTGGGACATCTGACATGAGAAGAGGAAATGGTGGAAGATAGATTTCGTCGTAACTCCCCCCAATTATTTCAGAAAGTGGTCAGATTTCGCCGAACCAAGAGATTTTTTTATAAGCGTACAAATCGTACGTGTTAAAAAAATCTCCCCCTTCGGGGATTAATCATCATCCTGCTCAATCGGTTGCTTTGCTCCCTCTTCGCAGCATGCTTGATTGAATCGCAGGGTGAAGTGAAAAAACGAAAATCTTTCTTGAAATATTAAAAATCTCATAGATTGTGTTCTGCAAGGAAACAAACGAGGAGATGAGATAAGCCTACTCCTGTAGGCGTTCGAGCGACGAGCGCAGTTGACGCAGTCAGAACGCAATCTATGAGATTTTTAATTGGTAGCGATACGGGGAATCGAACCCCGGTTTGATGGATGAAAACCACCTGTCCTAACCACTAGACGATATCGCCTTACATATGAATTGTGTGCCTTTTCTGGATGATTCTGAGGGAAGGCGGTCTCATTATATTTAGAAATCCCTCTAAGTCAATGTTATTCCACAAAATGTCGTTCTGGACTTGATGTGGGGGGCTGTTTACAAAGGTAATGTTAGATATGGGGATGGATCCCGGATCAAGTCCGGGATGACAAAGGTTACGTGCGGGATGACAAAGGTGGTGTACGGGGTGAAGGTGGGGGATTTACTCGATTACCTCAATGTAAATTGGTGTTTCTGGCTTAATCATGTTTTTAACAAGTTCTGAATTTTCAATTTTGTTATATGACTGTGCTTTGATTAGAGTATTTACCAATTGATTGCTTTGTTCTTTTAATGCGTCTTTTTCCAGCTGTTGTTGCTTGAGGGCATTACCTTTTTGATTGGTTTGGCTGGAATTCAGAAGGTAAACTATGCTAACTAGAACTATTATGCTCAGCAGAGTGAATATCAGCATAAAAATACTTTTTCTTATTTCCACTGAGAGTGGATTTTTAAGTGGAATTATTTTGCCTCTTCTTTTAATGGTTTCATCACTCGCCATTGATTCAAATTTATGGGGTGCTGATTATTTCTACTTCGCTGTGAATTACTCCAGTTGAAAGGGAGGCAATGTCGTCAAAGGCCATGGTGCTTAAGTCGATGATTGTGCCGTTTACATATGGTCCACGGTCGTTTACTCGTAAATCAATTTGTCTTCCGTTTGCAAGATTAGTAACACGGACGATGGTGTTGAATGGAAGTGTTTTGTGAGCTGCTGTGGGTAAGTGTCCTTGGAAAGTCTCGCCATTGGCTGTGCTTCGTCCTTCAAATTTTCCTCCATAATATGTGGCTCTTCCAAATTCTGATCCGTTTTTGATAGATTTCATTGTGCGATATACCAACATGGCAAAATCTCCACGGCTTAAATCTTCATCTGGTTTCAAATCCCCAGATCTGTCTTCGACAATAAAACTTTTTTCGTTGGCGATTCGGGCATAGTCCCAAAACCAATCATTTGGTGAAATGTCGTCAAAATTGTCTGTGTAGTCTGTATCAAGGGAAATCCCTGCTTGTAAAATGGTGATTTTTAAAGCTTCAACCTTGTTGATTGTTTGTTCGGGTTTGAAGGTGCCGTCTGGATATCCCTCAATCACCTTATTGGCATATGCACTGCAAACTTGCTCGAAATACCAGGCTGCGCTGTTTAAATCAGGAAAAGGGCATGTCTCTGATAATGAGGTGTCTGGAGAAGCCTCAATTGACGCAATCGGTCGTTCAGTCATGCTGAATTGATTGAAGTTGATTGCTCCGCCGAGAATTTTTAATGCTTCTGCTCTGTTAATATGCTGCTTGGGTCGAAATAGCCCATCTGGATAGCCCTGAATGAGCCCAAGTTCCTTTAAGTATTTAACTCCAACATAGTATTCGTTACCCACGGTTAGATCGGGAAAAAGGTCTTGTGGTTCGGCTGATGTGATTTCTGTTTCGGAAGTTACTGTAGCGTCAGTTTCACTTTGACCAAAAACTGTTGGGCTAGTGATTAGAATCGTGAAAAGTACTGTTGCTGCAAGTATTCGAGACGAATTTTGACAATGCATTTTATTTATCATGTTAGATAATAACCTCTGGTTTGATGATGATATAACGATACTCTCCTTCGCCTTTGCTTTCTGTGCAAACGTCCTCAAACTTGTTTTGTGTCAGGTGCATGTGTACTGCACGTCGGAAATATGGGGACATTGCGGGTAGGCTTTGTGGGCTGGTTAACTTTCTTACCATTTCTACCTTACGTTCGGCAAGCTGTAAAATCTGCTGTTCTTGTCTGCGGCGGTAATTCTCTACGTCCAGATTAATATTTGGGCGAGCACCGTCTCCTGCTTTGTTCCACAGCACAAGCTTTATCAAGTGTTGTAAAGCTCCGATGTTTTCACCACGATGTCCAATCATCAGATTGGGATGGGAAGTTTCGATATTAACTTTATAACTGCCTTCTTCGTCTTGTTCGATGCGAATTTTGTTGATGCTTACACCAATTTTGTCTAGTAAGGCCTCGATAGATAGATGAATTTCATTTTCCATGCTTGATAGGTATTAGTATTTAAAGTTATTAATTTGGTTTGGAGGGGTCCTTCTTTTTGTCCTTTTTCGCTGGAAGCACCTTAATAGTGGTCTCATTTTCGTCGTGAGAGCGATTTACCACATATTGTTGTCCTATTCCGTAAACGGTTGAAAAGGCCCAATAAAGTCCAACTCCGGAAGGCACAGAGGCTGTGAAGAAAGCAATCATGAATGGCATAATATATGTCATGCTTTTATTTGCAATTTCCATTTCGGAAGATTTCTTCTTTTTCTCATTTGGTTGTTTTGCCTTTTGTCTTGCGAAGCTTAGCTTGAGTTGTAGGAATTGTAATAGTCCGACGATGATTGGTAAGGCGATGAAATTAATTTCTGTGAGTTCGAGTAAACCGTAGAAATTGGTTTCTACCAGGGAAATGTCAAAATCCTTTAATGGACCGTACAGAAGATAGTTGTTACCTTGATTTAGGCCACTTTGGATTACGTGGAATAGGCCAATAAGTATTGGAAGTTGAATTAAGATTGGTAAGCAGCTGCCGAAGGGGTTAACTTTGTGTTCTTTGTACAAAGACATTGTTTCTTGGGCGATTTTTTGCTGGTCTCCATTGTGTTTTTCTTTAAGTGCAGAAAGTTTTGGTTGAAGAGTTTGTAGTTTCTTTTGTGATTTGAGCGCTTTCTGATTTGGCAATAGCAACAGAGTCCGTAGTAAGATAGTTAGCAGAATAATGGCCCATCCCAGGTTATGCCCTGGAACAATGCTGGCAAAAAAGATTAGGGCATTGTATATGGGTTGAGTGATGATGCTGGTCCAAGCCCAACTGAAAAAGGACATGTTTACTACTTCGAATTGATTGGATTCAAGGATTTTGTCTCCGATATTTGCTTTTAATCGATAGAATCCTAATTCGCTGAATAATTCGTGATTCCAGCTTACATAACTGTAGTCATATTTCTCGCCTGGTTTGATAATTATGTCACTTTCGTTGGAGCAGTCCATTTCTGTTGAAGGGGAAAGTTGCGTCCATTCACCGTTACCCAATTTTTCGACTTGGATTGACGGTTCAGGGCAGAGGTTTTTTATGGTGATTTCCTGCTCTGTGTAATTTTCTAACTTTGCTGTAACTAAATCATTTTGACCAAATTGTTTTTGACTAGCAAAGAACTGTGTGCCTGTCTTTGGCTCTTCTGGTTGATTGAAAAATTGATTGTAAACAAAGTTTACGATTAAAAATATAACTAAAAAGGTTAGTGCTTGGCTTAGAATATTTTTTAATGCTTTGCTATCCATTGTTTATTTTTGAAGAAATTTGCGTAAATGTGTTTTGGAGGCGCTCGCCTTTTTCTGTGAAAGAGAGGGGGAGTAAGGTGGGCTTTACCATAATAATGTAATCGAGACAGTTTTCTGATGGCGGATTAGTGCGGATTGTCTCATATAATTGTCTGCGTATAACGTTACGATCAACAGCTTTGCTAACGGTCTTTTTGCTAACGACTATACTATAGCGAGAGTGCTGCAATTTGTTTAGGAGAAATTTGACCGAGAAAGACTCATTACTGAATCTGTTACCCTTTCTGTGAATCCAACTGATCTGATTTTTAGAAATTCGTTGAGTTTTGTTGAGCATTATTATGTTTCAACGATTTTGATTAGGACGACGAAATTGGACGATATTTATTTAAAAATATGTTTTATTTTTTGTCGCTAACTGTAAGTTGCTTGCGGCCTTTGCGACGTCTGGCATTGATTACTTTTCTGCCTCCTTTTGTCTTCATTCTGGTCAGGAAACCGTGCACTTTCTTATGCTTTCTTGTTTGTAATTTCGATAATGGCATGTGTGGAAGGTTGAATTAGCCTGCAGAAGATAACTTTTTGTTTATTCTATGTCAATTTTATTTTTCAATACATCTATTTTGTGTTAGACTTTTGGCTGCAAAAATGACAATTAGTCAAAAAAATAATAAATATAAAAAAAGATGTCCATTAAGCAGTTTAACTCGCAATATGATTTCTTGTTTGTAGGGAAAGATGAAGGTAGTTTTGTCGAAAATTACGCATATGATTTAGGAAAAGGTGGAGAAAAAAATGGGAAAGTATTTATTTGTTTAGAAATTGCGGAAAACAATATAGATCCTGACAAAATTGGTGAAATTATCTTTGATGGAATGCGAAGAGTGTTCTTTTCTGATCGAGAAGCGGACGGGTATGAGCGGTTTGAGGACTCTTTAAAAGAAGTGAATCGTGCAATTTCTTCGTATCAACAAGAGCGGGGGAATGAATGGATTGGAAAATTGAATGTAATTATTGCTGCTGTAGTTGGAGATCAGCTTTATTTGACTCAAACAGGCGACGCGGAGGCATATTTAATTCGAAAGAGGTTTATCACTACTATAAGTGATGACTTACAGGAACCGGATAATGAGGATATTTTTACTAATATTGCTTCAGGTGATATGGAGGCGGGTGATTTTGTGTTAATTAGTACGACTCGATTGTTGAGATATGTGTCTAAAACTGACTTAGTTAAGCAGGTTGGCGGGACTTTGCAGCAAAGTGTTGGCTCTATCAAGGAATTTTTACATGGAGAGGTTGTTAGTAAAATCGGTTTGATTGGAATTCAGTCTTTGGAGGGGCCTAAAATGGATGAAGGAGGGGATGTTATTGAGGAGGTCTATGCTCACAGTCGAGAGGAAGGTTATCAGGATGCTCCTGCACCGTCGAAGGGGGCTTTGAATTTGAAGAATTTTAAGGATAAATTGAAGACTGGGAAGTTAAAAACTTTATTGGGCGGCGGGATGTCTAGTGTGAAGAAGAAGATGGCAGAGCTGACAAGTGATGATAGGGCTGGTGTTGCTCCCGATACTGGGCGAAGGAATAGATCTTCTAGTCCTTGGTCTTTTAGTAATTGGGGCAAGGATAAGATTTTGATTGCTATTGTTATTTTGATTGTGATTTTGACACTTGGTGTCGGTTGGCTTCGATCCAAAGCAGATGAAGATATGAAAATTCAGACTTTGGCTAGTGATTTAGTGCAGATTCGAGAGCAAATCAATTCTGCAATTACCACTGGGCAATTTGATAAGGAGAGATCTGGTGAAATGCTGAATGATGCCGAGCAAAAAGCGATAGAAGTTTTGAATAGTGGGTATCATAAGTCAAAGGCTCGAGATTTGCTTGATATGATTTTGGATACTAGGGATGAATTGGATGGTGTGATGCATCCTGATGCAGAGTTAATGGCTGATTTAAGTTTGAAAAGAGCGAATGTGAGTGCTTTGGGCCTGATTAGTTTGAATAAACAGCTCTATGCTTACGAATATAATGCTTTGTATCCGATATTGTTGGACAAGGTAGAGGATCCATTGACTATCGATGATAATGAAAAGGTTGTTTCTGCTGTAAGTTATGATGATAAAGAGTCATTAATTTTCTTTACGGAATCAGGGAAATTAATTGAGTATAAGGACGACAGAATGTCATTTTTGCAGACTACGGATGAGAATTTCAAGAAAGGAAACGTTATAAAGGCTTTCAGCAATAGAGTTTATGTATTAGATGCAGAAGGGAATCAGGTTTGGCGTTATACAAGGCGCCGGGATACATTTGACGGGGCGCAGGCATACCTTGATGACGGGGAAGTGGATATCAAGAATGCCGTGGATATGGCGATTGATGGTAGTGTCTATATTCTTGGCTCAGATGGCTATATCACTCGATTATTCCAGGGCGGCAAAGAAGATTTCCCAATAAAGAAGCAGCCGGTTAAGGAGGTGATTGCTCCAACGAAGATCTTTACGGAGGTGGAGATGAATCAGATTTTCTTGTTAGAGGGGAATGAGAATAGAATTTTGGTTTATAACAAAGACGATCGAACTGGAGGCGCGGTTTATACTGGACAGTATCTGTTTGATGATATCGAAGATATTCGAGATATTTATGTGGATAAGGACACGAATACTTTGTATATGCTGACGGGGGATGCGGTTTATCGGGTGACGTTGTAAGAGTGTTGGAAAAGCATCTCTTTCTGCGTTGAATAATGAATTCATATGGCTACTATTGATACTTCAGCATTTGGATCGGTTACTATTGATGAAAAAAAGTACGATAGTGATGTATATGTTTTAGTTTCTGGGAAAGTAGAGGAACGGGAAAAGAGTCATACTATTTCTAAAAAGGAAATTGAATATATTTTGAAAGATTCTCCTGAAATGATTGTGATTGGCAGGGGAACTTCTGCTGTTGCCGAATTAAATGATGAGGCGCAGCGGTTTGTGGAAACTCTGGATATTGATGTTGTGATAGGGAAGACTCCTGATATTAGGACGGCTTTTAATGGAGCGAAGGGAAAGGTTGGAGCGATTATTCATACAACTTGCTGAGGGGAGGCAGTTGTTATCCCACCTGCTCATGAATATATTTAGCAATCTTCAACCCCGCGTCTGGGTTACTAACCTTCTCCAAGTTCTTCAAAATCCTATCCTGGTTTTTTCGTATGTAATCGATGCATTCAGGTAATGTCATTTTGGCGTCTTTTTGGATGATGCCAAGTTCGTGTAACTTGATCAATTCTGCATTTCCCATCTCTTGTCCTGGGATAACTTGTGTGATGATCATTGGTTTTTTAGCTGCGATGCATTCCATGACGGTTGCTCCTCCGGCTTTGGTTATCACCAAGTCTGAGTTTTTAATGAATTCGGGCATTTGATCTGTCCAGCCGATGATTCGGGTGTTTTTTTTGTGATTTAGTGGCTCTAATTTTGGGAATAACTCGAAGTTTCTGCCACAAATTACAATGAAATTTATGTCTTTGTATTTGCTGGAGATTTCTTTGATGATTTTGATTGTTTCGGACGTTTTTTGGGCAGTTGTCAGTAGAAGTATTGTGTATAAATCTGGGTTTAGATTGAGGTCTTTCAGAAATTCTTGGCGATTGCTTGGTGTTGAGAATTCAAGTTTGACAGGGAAGCCTAAGGCTTGGATTTTTTCTTCTGCTACGCCGAGTTTTTTGAGTGAGATGGCTGTTTCTTCGTTTGCGACAATGTGGGCGTCCGGGTTTGCTGTTACCCATGCGTTGTGGATGGAGATGGAATCGGTGACCAGGCTGAGGAATTTAATATCTCCGCATTTTTTGATTATGAGTGAAATTAGATAATCCCAGATTGGATAATTGGAGATTATGATGTCTGGATTATATGATTTGAATAGTTTTTCAATTTTTGAAGCATTGAGCGGATAATTGAGGATGTTTAAAAGTTGAACTGGCCATTTTGCGTCGGTGCTTTCGAAAAAGTATTTGTAGACAGCGGGCAAATGTTTTGTGGAGCCCTCATATGCTTTGACTGTAGCTTTATTAAATACTGCGCCAATTTGTTCGTAGAAGTCGATAATAGTGACGTGATAGTCTTTGCCATATAAATATTCAATTCCTTCTTTTGTGGCTTTGGAGGCACTCATGTGGCCTTGCCCCATTACAGAACTCAAAATTAGAATGTTTTTTCTTTTTTGAGGGAAAAGACTGATTTTTTTGCTGAGTCCTTCGAGTAATCCTTCGATTTGTTCATTTTCGCTGAGACTTAACAGATGTTTGTGATATGCCAAGTTTGTGAGTTGTACTAGCTTTGTGAGCTTTGGCTTTAGAAGAGATAGTTTGTAGTCAATTTGCTCACTTGTTTCTTCTTCAAGGGCAAGCGCCATTTTGGAGCTGAAACGGATTAGTTCGTGTTCAAGTTGAGAAAAAACGGGGGTTTTTGCCTTGTTCTCTAAAATTTTGTCGATTTCATCCAGGATTTTTAAAGTTTCTCTGTATAGAGATGTATTTGGATATAGTTTCATGAGATTTGTTTATTGTAGGTCTTCTTATACCAGTTTTCCGGTCTGTTTCGCAATTTCCAATTCTTCGTTGGCGGGGATTATCATTAGCGCACAAGCGCTGTTCCGCTCTTGAAAGAATGTTGCGTTTTTCTTGTTTGTGAGAGAATTGGGGAAGATTTTTAGGTGCCTTGTATATTGCAGGATTTTTTCTCTTGCATACCAGGCATTTTCGCCAATACCTCCTGTGAATACAATTGCATCAATGCCACCGAGTACACCGATATATGCGTTGAGATATTTTGCGACGCGATAGCAGTAAACGTCTAGTGTTTTAATGGCTCTTGGTGATTTTTTCTGTACTGCAGCCCAGACGGTTCGCATGTCGGAACTGAGGCCGCTCATTCCCTTAAGACCGCAATTATTGTTCAGGTAATCAGTGACTTCGTCAGCGGTTTTCTTTAGTTTTCGTCCCAAAATTGCAGCAAGCGCAGGATCAATGTCTCCGGATCTGGTTCCCATGGGGAGTCCTTCTAAAGGGGTGTATCCCATGCTGTTTTCGATTGATTTGCCGTTTTTTATGGCGGTCATGGAGCAGCCGTTTCCAAGATGAATGGTGATTATTTTTCCGTTATTTCGTTTTTTTTCTACAAGTAGTTTTCTGGCTACATTATTTACATATTGATGATTGATCCCATGAAAGCCGTATCGACGAATACCGTGTTTTAAATATAGCTCTGGTGGGACAGCGTAAAGATATGCCAGGTCGGGCATTGTTTGGTGGAAGGAGGTGTCGAAGACCGCGATGTGTTTTGCTTTTGGGAAGATCTTTGTGCAGGCTTCTATGCAGGTTATGTTGGCTGGGTTATGCAGGGGAGCTAGCGGGATTAACTCCTTTAGATGTTTAATGACTTGCGGAGTAATTTTAATTGGTTTTTTGTATTTTTCTCCGCCGTGAACAACTCGATGACCAGTTATGGTTATATCATCTGGGGACTTGATTATTTTTTGTTTGGTTAATTCCTGGAAAATCTTCTTTAAAGAGCTTTTGTGATTGAGTAGTGGAGTTTTTTTGTTAGTCTTGCTTGTTCCATGTTCGACTAACAATCTGGAATTGGAAAGTCCAATGGCGTCTGCCATTCCTTTTGCAATTAACTCCGGGTTTCTGGAGGTACGGTGAAAGAGTTGGAATTTAATGGACGACGATCCTGAATTGATTACTAAAATTAGCATGATTGAGATGTTATTGCATAAACAATAGTGGAAGAAGCGAGTCTTGCAAAATTAGCTGACTTGAAAATCTTTGGACCATTTATTGTGTAACTGTTTCGATCGCCTTATTTGCATCATCGAGAGCTTTTTTTGCCTCATCAATTTTTTCTCCGGCTTCTTTTACTTGGTCAACTTTGGTATTGATAGCGTCTTTTGTCTCATCAAGACCGTTTTTGATTTGTCCGGCCGTGTCTGTAATACCATCTTTAATATCAGTGGCTCTATCTACTGTTTGATCAAAGGTGGATCTAACTTCATTGGCGGACTCTTGAAAAAGTTGGCATCCACTTAGAAAAATCACTAAACCAGAAATTAAGGTTAGTGATATGAGTTTTTGAGCTGTGTGTTTTATCATTTTTGTTTAGAAAAGAGCTTTTTAAAATCACCGTTAAATTGATTTAGGAAGAAGTGCATGTTGATTACATCATCTGTGGAGATGTTTGTGCCATCCAAGGTCTGTGCTTCAATGTCTTTGTCGGCGATTGCTCTGTGTGCGCGAATGAGTTGAGTTCCTTTGCTTTTTGGTTCGGACATGTTTCTTTCTTCGTCGCTAATTGTGATGTGAACCAATAGTTGATTTTGGCATTTGGGACATTTTAGGCTGAATAACCCTTGGTCATCAAAAGTGGATAGGACTTCTATACTTTCTCCTTTGTAGCCATTTGTGCAATTGGCACAGGGCAAGGTCTTTTTCAGGTATCTAATGATTTGTGACAATTCATTAAAATTCATGTTTTTGCTCTTATAACTTTTTCGTCATATTTGTGAGTACCATTTTGCCTTTATTTAGCGATTTCGGCAAGCTTTTTTTGGCTTGGGAGTGTTCTACCATCATCCCGTAAACGTTCACACCGTCATCCCGGACTTGATCCGGGATCCATCCCCTTATTTACTGCGTCGATATTTTTTCTGACTATGGTCCCCGGATCAAGTCCGGGGTGACAGAGGGGGTGCCGGGGTGACAGAGGGAGGACTTGGGTGAGTTCGGAAGTGCTTGGGGGGCTGGATGATCTGGTTGGCATGGTGGGCAGGGTTGGCACGGAGAGACGCTGTTCTACTTAAGTAAACGTGGAAACTAGAGAGTTGTTTCAATTTTTTTCAAGGATTCTTCTTTACCAAGTACCCACAGTGACTCAAATGCTCCGACGGAATACTCTTCATGAGTGAGGCAAACGCGTAGTGGCCATAGGATTTCGCCATTTTTACGACCTGCTTCTTTGATTTTTTCTATGAAAGTATCTTTGATTTGATCCATGTTTTCGGTTCCGGGTAGTTCTTCAATTAGTGTTTTGCAGAATTGTAGCGAGTCTTTTGCTTTCTCTGGAGTGTCTACGCCCATTTTTGGATTTTCTAGCAATTTAGAGTCGAGAGCGGTGGGCTCGAAGAAATACTTTATATTTTCCCATGCTTCAGAGGGGGTTTGTAAGATTTTTTCTTCGGTAACTAGTATTGCGCGGTTGAAAGTGTCTTGGTCTTGGGTGAAATTTGGATTGTCTTTGAGTTGGGGGGCTACTTCCAATAATAATTCGGCTCTGATTTTATTGAATTCTTGGAGTTTTGATGTGTCGCTGAAAGTGTAGAGATGGTTTTGATTTTTATGAATCTGAATTTCTACATTACTGTCCAGGTTTTTTGCTTCCGGGTCTAATTTTTGATAGAATTTGATTTTGTTCCAGAGTTGGTTTAACCAATCTAATTTTTCTACATTGAAAATCGCACCTGATTTGTTGATTCCGTCCAGGGAGAATTGTTTGATTAAATCGTCCATGCTGAAAATCTCTTGTTCACTTCCTTTTCCAGGGTTCCAGCCGAGCATTACGATAAAATTGATGAGTGCTTCTTTTTGGTAACCTTTTTCTATATATGATTCGACGCTGACGTCATTTTGTCTTTTGGAAAGTTTCGATTTGTCGGCATTGAGGATTAGTGGGACATGTGCAAATTGTGGGGCTTCCCATCCAAAAGCTTCATACATGATGATGTGTTTTGGTGTGGAGGGGAGCCATTCTTCGCCACGAATGACATGAGTGATTTCCATTAAATGGTCATCTACCACGTTGGCGAGGTGGTAAGTTGGGAGGCCGTCTGATTTTATTAATATTTGATCGTCAACTTGATTGCCTTGGAAGCTGATACGATCGTAAATTGTGTCGTTCAAGTCAATCCTACGCTCCCGGGGCATTTCCAGACGAATGACATAAGATTTTCCGGAGTCTAAATTGGCTTTCACTTCTTCCGGGGTCAGCCGCAGGGCGCGGCGGTCATACATTGGCGGCAACTTCGCAGCTTCCTGCTCTTTACGCATCTGATCTAGTTCTTCCGATGTCTCAAACGCATAATACGCCGCGCCCTTTTCAATCAATTCCTGTGCATATTTTAAATAAATTTCAGTTCGTTGTGACTGTATATATGGGCCTTTGTCACCCTTTTGTTCCAAATGTGTGAGTTTTTTGTCTGGTGTAATATTGTTCATGTCTGCAGGGAGCATGGGGCCTTCATCTGGAGTCATTCCCATCGTTTCTAAAGTGCGGAGCATGTTTTCAGCGGCCCCTTCGACAAATCTTTCTTGGTCAGTGTCTTCAATTCGTAAAACAAAAGTTCCACCGTTTTTTTTGGCGAATAAATAACTATATAAACTGGTTCGTAGACCACCAATGTGTAAAAAACCGGTAGGAGATGGAGCAAAACGTGTTCTGACAGTCATTTTGTGTGGGGCTAAATTTGTTTGTAGCGGCGCTGAAATTTATAACAGAAGATTTGCTGTAATGCTACTCTTTGCTATACTGCATAGGCAAGTGGCGGCAATAATTGCCGTCTATATAAAATACAGTTTCAAGCATGGCAAGAAGAAAAAAAAGAACGACTCGTACTACCGCCAGAAAAACCACGACGCGAAGACGTCGACGAACCAAAAAAGCTGATATTACATTGAATATCCCAAAGTCCGTTTTGAGGGAGATTTATGGTGTTATCTATCTTGGTCTTGGTGTATTCACGATTTTGAGCTTGAATAATAGTTTTGGGATTGTTGGTCAGATTTGGCTAGATTTTCTGAAACCTATACTTGGCTGGGGGATTTATGGTTTCCCTTTTGTATTGATTCTGGTTTCATTGATGTATTTTTTGTCTAAACGCGTCCGTTTGCCGATGTCCAGGATTTTGGGTGTGGTTGTGATGATGATTGCGATTCTTTCGATTCTGCATTTGTCTGTTCCAATGGGAAGTATTCGTGCTGTCGCCGAGGCGGGGGAATATGGAGGAGGCGTTGGGTTTGTTATGAACTTTTTGTTTTTGGAGGTTTTGAAGATGGGGACTGTTGGCGCAAGCGCGGTATTTTTTGTGATTCTACTGACCGGTATGTTGCTCACTTTCCAACTTTCTTTGGTTACGCTTTTGAAAATGATAAAGCCAACTTTGCCGCGTATTCAGTTGACGCATGTGGATGATGTTAAGATTAAAAGAGGTAAAAAAGGTAAAGAGCAGGAGATGTATGATGAAGATGTTGATTCTGACGAAGTTCTTAGAAAAATTGATCGCATGCCTGATGGGGAATTTGCGATGCCTCCTGTTGAAGAAGAAGTGCCTACTTTACAAATCAAACGTGCTGCAATTTCACCAACTGCATCTGATGCACCTACAGGTGATGACGATGATGATACGGCGAAAGATGACAAGAAAACAAAGAAAATTGCTATACAAAATGGATCTGATGAGGCTTTGACCAGCAGGTCTGCTGCTGTGGATAAGCATTGGGAGCCACCTAGTATTGAGTTGTTATCTCCATCAGTGCCGGATATTGCTTTAGATGATGAGCTTTTGGCTGATAATGCACATAAAATTCAGGCGAAATTGGAGCAATTTGGGATTTCTGTAACTATGCATGAGGTTCATGTTGGGCCGACTGTTATTCAATATACATTGAAACCTGCGGAGGGGATTAAACTTTCAAAAATTACAGGGTTGAAGAATGATTTGGCCTTGGCCCTGTCTGCAACTGCTATTCGTATTGAGGCTCCGATTCCTGGTAAGGGGTTGGTTGGGATTGAAGTGCCAAATGAGCATCGGAGCATTGTACATCTGCGTGAGATTTTGGAGAGTAGGGAGTTTTCGGCTATTAATTCGAATTTGCGATTTCCTTTGGGGCGTGATGTTGCAGGTCGTCCGATTTGTGATGATCTTCGAACAATGCCGCATTTGTTAATTGCTGGAGCGACTGGATCGGGAAAATCTGTTGGTATGAACTCATTTTTAATATCACTTTTATATCAAAATTCGCCGTCTGATTTGAGGTTGATTATGATTGATCCCAAACAGGTTGAGTTGAAGACATATAATGGTCTGCCGCATTTGCTTACGCCGGTTATTAATGATGCCGAAAAAGCTGCAATTGCCCTTCGTTGGTGTGTTGCAGAGATGAATCGTCGGTATAGGCTGTTATCTGATCATGATGTGCGGAATATTACGGAATATAATGATTTGGTTTTGGAAAGTCAGAATTCTGGTGTTGCGGTGGAGAAAGCTAGTACGTTTAAAGAGGCGGTGGATAAGGCACATGATGAAATTGCCGTTGAGGAAGGTGGAACTTTCTTGGATATACCTGGTGATAAAGATGAAGCAGATGAAATTTTACAAAAGATGCCAAACATTGTGATTGTTGTAGACGAGTTGGCCGATATGATGATGTCTGCTGGTAAAGAAGTTGAGGCTTCAGTTTGTAGGATTGCGCAGATGGCACGTGCGGTGGGAATGCATTTGGTTGTTGCTACACAGCGTCCGTCTGTTGATGTTATTACCGGTTTGATTAAAGCGAATATTCCTGCTCGTGTGGCGTTTGCGGTTTCCAGTCAGGTTGACTCGCGGACTATTATTGATGGAATTGGGGCAGAGGATTTGCTTGGCAAGGGAGATATGCTTTATTTGGCAGGTGGAACAAGCAAGTTGGTACGTATTCAGGGAATTTATGTTTCCACGAAGGAGATTGAAAAGGTTGTTAATAATGTGAAATTACATGGAGAGCCGATGTATGAAGATATAATTTCACCAAAGATAGCTTCAAATCAGGTTCGCGGTTTGCCAAATTCGAGTTTGGGGGATGCTGGTTCGGATGATTCTATGTATGAAGATGCTTTGCAGGTGGTGGTGCAGTCCGGAAAGGCGTCCGCGTCATTGTTGCAGAGGCGTTTGAAGGTAGGCTATGCCCGTGCCGCGCGATTGTTGGATATGATGGAAGAGAATGGTGCGATCGGTCCGGTTAATGGGGCAAAAGCAAGAGAAGTCTACGTAGAGTAAAATCACTCACATTTCCTTTTTACTGCGTTGCTGCGCAAAAAATATATCAAGCCGTACTTGATGTACTGTCTTGATATATTTTTTGCTTGCGCCTTGTAAAAAGAAAATGTGAGCGATTTTACGGGATGAGGGGTGCTTGATATATTTTTTGTTTGTGCTTGTAAAAAGGAAGTTTGAGCGATTTTACGGGATGAGGGGTGCTTGATATGTTTTTTGTTTGCGCCTTGTAAAAAGAAAATGTGAGCGATTTTACGGGATGTCTTGATGTGTTTTTTGCTTGTGTTTTGTAAAAGGAAGTTTGAGCGGTTTTTACGAGTTGAGTCTTGCTTAATTTATTTTTTCTAAATCACTATTTATGATAATCGGGTTCATTGCCACAATCTCATCTTTATAGTGCATATCAGGTATTGGATTAAGCAGGAATATCTTTTTGTCCTGGACATATGCAAAACCAATTTCCAGGAAGGCGTTTCCCCCTATGTAGTTTGCAATTTTTTTCTTGTCTACATTTACAACTAAAATTGCGTCGGAAACTTCGATGCGGTGATAATATTTTTTTATTAGGTCTTCATTGGATCTTTTTCTAAGGTCAAAGTCTCCTTTTTCTTCTTTTTCTTTAATGAATTCTTCCAGTGTAAGTTCTCCTTCCATTATTTTCTGAGTGTATGTTGGGATAGTTGTTTCATGTCCAAGTTCAGTGAGTTTCTTTGATATTTCGATAATTTCGTTTGAGAAGTTTACGCTGCCGCAGATGGTGACTTTCATTATGAATGTTGTTTACAGATTTATTTTAATTTTATTTGATGGCTGGAATTTTGCTTATTTTCAAATAATTAATTGCAGCGCCCGATAACACTCTTTCATCTTCTGCAATTCCCATTTCTATTAATTTATCTTTGCATAGTAGATCGGATACTAGTTTGGTTCCTGTTTTTTCAACACTATCTAGTTTTATTTCTGTTCCAAATTCATTGAATAGGTTGTTTAACTCTTTGTATTTACCGACCTTGTTTGCCAATTCTATATATAGTGCACCAATCGATGTTATTTCTGAATTTGGATAGTTTAATTTGTAATCTTGATATTTTGGCGAAGCGATTGATGCCTTTGCAAGCGCTATGCATCCTGATTGGTTGTCGTCGTCAACTGAGCCTCCTCCCCATCTGAGACTCGGAAAGTTTGTGAAGTTTTCTCTATTTAATAACTCAGCTAAAATGGCGCGATGAGTATCTTTGGTTTCAGAGAATGATTTTTTACTGCAATTTCTGGATTGAACGTTAATGTTTGAGTCGATTCTCCAAGTTATAATGCATTCATCAAGTGTTGAAGTGAGAGTATAGCCTCTTTCATTTGGATTTTCGTAGGACTCTACTTTAATGGCTTGGTTTTCGGGCGAGACGTTGTTTGTGATGGGGGATTGGGAAGTTGGTGATGAAGAACAGCCTGAAAGAGTGGCTATTAGTAGTATTGTTGCTGCTGTGAGTATTATGTGTTTACTTTTCATGTTTTTGGACCATTTATTTGTACTGAAAACTTGTGGATTTTTGGAAGGTTATTATCTCATGTTCGCTTTATACAGTTTCTTGGGTAATGTTTCTGATTGTTTAATGATCGGAGTATACCATAATTTGGTGACTTCATGATTATAGTGGGGACTGGTTCTCCGCTTATTTCTGCGACGTCTATACCATAACTTGACGAGCTTGATCCAGCTGGAAGGCTTGGTTTTGGGCTGTGTTTTGCTAAAATAATAGGTACAGAAAAAGATAATTTAAATAGAAACAATATGAAACAACTTCAGGATTTCACTGACAAAGAGCTGTATGCTGAGTGCAAAAAGTGGGGGGCTGTTGCTTTGGAAGCGCGGCGAAAGTTTGCAGGGTTGTTGCCGGAGGTTAATAGGAGGGAGGTGCGTGAGCGGGTGCATGGAAAGTCTTGGTTGAGACGTAAAGGATATTCTGGAATTTTCGAATTTGCAGCTCGACTTGCAGGCATGAGTCGGGATCAGGTGAATCGTGTTTTTTGTGTGAATGAACGACTTTCAGGGGTGCCAGCTTTGCGGAAATTATTGGTTAGTGGAGAGGTTAGTGTGAATAAGTTGGCTAGGATTGTTTCTATTGCGACTGTTGATAATCAAGAAGATTTGGCGGAAAAAGTTAAAATCTTATCGCAAAGAGCAGTGGAGACTTATGTTCGAGACCTGAAGAGTGTGAAATTAGTTGCGGTGTCAAAAAATGAACTTGGGAAACAAAGTGGCTTGTTTGAGCCTCACACAGACGTGCACGTGCACGAAATTGAGACGGGACCATCGAGTACTGTGAATGTCAATCAAGGCCTGAAATTAATGCAAACTTTGTCAGAAGAGGTTAAGGCCAAGTTGGTTCAGTTGTCTGACCAAGGGCATGATATTAATGAAATCTTAATGAAATTGCTGGATAAACGAGAGGATGAAATTGAGAAAAATATGCAAGAAGTAAGTGAGCAGGTGCGAGTTGAGCAGGCTGCTAAGGAACTCATAAGTTTTCCAACAAACCGGTATGTGCCAGCGAAAGTTAGGAAGGTTGTGGTGTCGAAATATGGTGGGGGGTGTTCGGAGAAAGGATGTAATAATGACGCGGAACATTTACATCATGAAAAAGTGTTTGCAAAGGAGGGGGGCCATGATCCGAGGTTGTTAAGGCCATTGTGTTGGGGACATCATGAGTTGCGGCATGTGAAAGATGCGAAAGTGCAGAAGTTTAAGTCAATGGGGAGTTAATTTCGTGCAATTTTCTTAGTTCTTCGAAAACCTTGTCTGTAAAGCTTGGAGGCAGGTGTTGAAACATTGTTGAAGCATTTTTACCGCAATACTTCAATCCATCAGGATCCTCAATTTTCGCAAAATACTTATAATTATCCAAAACATCAGCTGCCTTCACAATCGCAGCGTCTTGACCTGCGGCAATGCATCTTTGTATTAACTCTTTGATTCGTGCGTCTGAATCGGAGATAGTTTTGTCTTTTGAATTTGCCTCAACTAATTCTGCAATTTCATAATTGAATTCTTTCGACAATTCTTCTTTTTTGATTTTGGTATCTTCTATTACATCATGTAGTAGCCCGGCTAAGACGATATTTTCTGGATAGTTGTTTTTGTAAAGATAAACCCCAACGCGGAGACAATGAAAGAGTGTTGGTTTGGTGAGATCATCAGCTGGAGGCATGTGTTTGCACAGGAAGTGGATTGCTTTTTCGAATTTACTGCCTAGGGATTTTTGCATAATTGCTTTGTGAGTGTAATCACAAGATAACCGAAGGCAAATAGTCGGTCAATTAGTGTATGGGGTGATTTATTGAAATTTGGTCTGCATCTTGACGTCTATTCACAATGTGCTGTATTTTCGGTCTACATCCGAGCGGGTACTAGGAGGTTTCTAATGAAGGAAGACGAAGTTAGAAGGAAAGTGTTTGAATGTTTTCTCCAGCGGAAGGACTGTGTTGTCCTTCGTAAAGAAGAAGATGAGTCTATCTGTCTCATGGCAGGTACCCTCAACCTCATAGAGGTCGTGGGTGGGTTCTCAGGTTTAACCGCCAAGGAAGAACATGTCACGATCATGCTGGTAGACGTCAAACGTGTTGAGGATGCCCACTGATCTGCCGGGAATCGTCGAAATTGCCTGCCCTGGTCCGCATAACGGACGTAGGGCAGGTAAAAAGTTTAAACAGTAGCTATCTTGATTATTCGGGTCGATTCACGAGATACTGATAAATGGCAACTGCAACCTCGTTTCTTGTCATGTTTCTTGCTGGTTCCAGATTCATGCCTCGGTTTGGGAATAGATTATAAGTTTCAGCTGCTCCGGCGTAAGGGGCATACCAAGCTGCTGCGCTTACGTCTGGGTAAGAGTAAGGAAGATTTTCGCCTAGTCCGAAGGCTTTGGTTAACATTTTTAGGAATTCGGCAGTGTTAACTGTGTTTCCAGGTCTATAATATCCATCTGGGTATCCTCCAATGATTCCTAAATTGGCTGCTTTCATGACATATCTAACATACCATTGGCCTTCTATAACATCTGGAAATCTTCCTGAGTTTTCCAAGAATTCAACTGTGCTGTATCTGGTAATTAGCAAAAATTTTGCAGCTTCTGCACGGTTAACCTCCAGATATCCCTTAAATGTTCCATCGGGATATCCGCCGATAACATTTCGATGATGAAGTTCTAATGCTGCTATTCCTTCTATAGTTGCTGTGTTTGTGTCAGGGAATGGATTTGCTAAACTTGCTGGGTCAGTTAGAACTGCGGTGTCGAAACCTCCCAATATTGTTGTAGTTGTAGTTGAAGTTGAGTTGGTAGTTAGAACTCTTACTATTGATTTGCGCTCAAGTGAATTATCGCTATTTTTTACTGCTACAAAACATGAATATTGTGTGCCAGGTTTTACGGTTGTTCTAATTTTAATGTTAATATCAGGGTTATTCGCTATCTGAGAGAGTTCCTGGCTAGGATTGTTCGTTCCAAGGTCACGGTTAGTTTCAGAGCATTCCATGTAATACTTCTGATTAGAGGGCAGGTCAACATCTCCTACATTGAACTCGATGTAATGTGAATTTAGTTGTACGCTGGTAATTTCCAGGACACTCTCGTCATCTGTTGGCTGTACTGGATCTGTTATTCCTATACATTCTTCTCCTATTTTGTCGGTGCCTGGAAGGCAGGTAAATTCAAAATGTTCAGTATATACACCGTTCTCTATTTTGTCTTTACAAGTTAAAGATTCTTCTATGGGAGTTCTACAAATAGGGTTGGGATCAGCGCATTCTCCGCCATATGGAACATATGGATCATTACATAGAATTGGGTCGATTATTGTTGCGCCAAGAGTGGTGATGCGTTTTGATGCTGGTTGGCGGGTAAGTGTGCCGTCTGCAAGCTTAACAGCTGCAATACAATCATATGCTGTACCAGGCGAAGCACTTACTGTTACTTGGATGAAATTTTCTGGATTTTCGAATATCTGGGCTTTTGCATAGTATGAATAATACTCTGTGCCTACTTCGGTACATTTTACATAGTAATCTTCACCATCTGGTAGATTAACGTCTGCTATATCTATAGAAATGGAGTTTTCGGTTGCTTGGCTGGATAGAATTGTTAGTGGTCCGACAACGGCTTGAGAGGTTACTGTGAAGCCGAAAGATAGGATGAATAGGGAAAAAGCCAGTAGTGATGTTTTTTTCATATTTGTTTTGTTATTTGAGCTTGTGCTTAATTGGATTGTACAAAAGTTTTTGGGTTTTGTCGAAGTTGATGATGGACGTTCTTTTTATAATAGATTTTGTTGGGAGGAGGTGGAAAAAACAAGCTATTGACTATTAAGGCAATGTTTGTTGTAATGCTCCACTAAAATTCACATTATACTTTTTGATTTTAACTAAAGCTAAATATGTCTATCGATAAGGAAAAAAAGTACGGCCGTCCGCTTACACCAGGTCTTCAAACTCCTCAAAGTCAAAGATTACAGGAATTACAAGAGCTAGGACGTGCGCCTACGCTTCCCTCCAATCCAAATATTGAAAATCTGAGTCAGCAACCAGTAGAAAAAGTAAGATCATTAACTGGTTGTAATGTGTCATTGGTCGCTGGAGTAGCACTTATCTTTGGACTTTCAGGAACAGCTGCATATTTGTTTAAGACAAAGTCTGGACCTTTTGCACCAGAACAAAAGACGACACATGTTGAACCAACGTCTACTGTGGAAACAACGGAAGCTCCTGATCCTGATCTGCATCTTCCTGATGAAGTAAGAACGAATGAGGATTTAATGGTTCTTCTTGAAGCACAAAAAATTCAAGCCACTGAAAAAGATTTTGAATTTAGTACTAACTCACCACAATTACATGCAAAGGTTGTAGTATTCGATCCAAACACAAAAAAATGGGTTCCAGTTACAGGCAGAGTAATGCGAACTGATCAACAACAAGCGTTACTGGCAGTGAAAGTTATTAATCCACACATAAAGTATAAGGATTTGTATAAAAGTATTGTCTCAGAAGGACTGCCTTTTCGTGCAAGAATACTTGATTTTGCAGATTCAACGATTATGTACTTTTACTTTAATGGCGAAGATAAAGCACGATATAAAAAGAATAAAGATTGTGAATCCTATAAAATTGAAAAGGATGGAATGCTCGGACAAGTTGGTATACCAAATCCTTCAAAGAAAGGAAAGTATATTTGGACGGTATCAGTATTTCTTCCTATGTGTGAGCAAATATAGTTGAAAGCATATGGTGCATCATTTTGCTGCATCTCCGATCAATTTCTCCACTAACTTCACCAAATGCCCCAACATTTCCCTCTTAATCAGCTCAGGCTTATCAGACGCTAAAACATCAGCAAAAATCGTTCCCCAGGTTCGTTCTAGTACACATGCTCGAATAAGTTCATCGGGGGACTCATATTTCAGTGTTTCAGCAATCTTCTCAACTTCGCCCATCCATTCTTCAACGCCAGCAAACCATTCATCAAATCCCTTCTCGTAATGTTCTTCCATCAGATATTGTGACCACACAATCCCGCCCAGCTCATATCCCTCTGGGTACATCTTTGTAAGACTAAAATCTAAAATATAATACTCGTTTTCACCTGTTTTAATAAGATGTTTGGGCCAAAAATTACCTTTGCTCCAGATCATGGGGCGGTTCGCGAAGGATTTATTAATAAGCTTCAGACTTTTGCTAAATAATTTGGCAATGAGGATTGGCTCAATCAATCTCTTTCCACCTTTACTAAGCTCAATATACTCATTTGTATTACCCAAATCTGCCCAGCGCGAAAGTCTCATGGTGTGGAAATCATTTGCTGGTAGGTGTTCCAGTATAGTAAGTGGACGCGGAGGCTTTGTCGGAAAGTTTTGTCTATATTCCAAGTATGCGTCCAAAAATTCCTGACGATTTTCCTTTATCATAGCTCTGTCGAATATTTCTCCTTCTGGGATTTTTTCCATCAAACACCAAGCGACAGTAGGGGAGACCTGTTCAGCTTCGTAAATCTGAGGGGCTTTTATTTTTTTGCTCGTATTTTTTTCCAGGAAATGCTGATGTGCACTAATTTCTTCCATTATTCGGACATCATCGACAATTTTTAGAATTACCGTCTTGTTCTGGTATTTACATTCGAAAACAGAGCTGCGAATTTGACTTTTGTCATAGTAAAGGCCTTGATACAAAGGTCTAACCTCTGAAATATCGAGCTTTTCTTCGATGCCAGCCAAGATTGAATCAATATTGTTCATGGATGAAGTGGGCTAATTGTTTGGAAAATTACAGGGATGTGCTTGGAGCAGCGTGTGGAGGTGTAATTAGTTCAATAAATTTTGAACCGCTCCATAAAACAACACGAGAATGATTAAAGAAGCAATTACGGTTATTATATTGAACGTAATCAATCCGTTATTAAAGCTATTAGTATAAATTCTTTGAGCCTTGGTTTGGCGATGTTTTTTCTTGAGCCAGACATTCAAGATTAAGCTTGAGCCTAAGGCTATATAAACTCCCCATGTTCCCACGAACTTAAGCCATATCAAGAAATAAATTGCTGACAGGAACACGCCGGTCAAGAAGAATATGACTCGGTTTGAGAGAGTTGGGGAACTCTCGAAGGCTCGTTTTGCTATTTTTTGTATGGACATTTTTTGGCTTTTACTCCACATTTAGGACATTTTTCATTGCGACCCAAGTTGTCGCAGGCTAATCCAGCTGATGGGCCATTTGCAGCGGGGGTTTCCTTAATTACTGTTACCCCGGTTTTTCCAGGGGCTCGGCGGTCTGTGCCTGCTGTATTTTCACCCATTTTTGGCTTTGCCATTACCCAGCCACCGTCGGTTCCTGAATTGCTTAACGAAGCGTTTTGCAGATTTCCTTCAAAGCTATCTGCGTTTGTGACGGCTTGGTCCAAGACTGACACTGGTTTTAAAAGATGTGCTGGTAGCTGTTCTTCCAGGTTAATCTTATATAGTGTTCCAATAATATTAGTTTGTATTCGGGAAAGCAAACTTGTGAACATGTGGAAAGACAGTTCTTTGTATTCAATTAGTGGGTCTTTTTGCCCATATCCTCTCAGTGAAACGCTTTCACGCAGGTTTTGCATGCTGTCGATGTGTTCCATCCATAATGAATCGATCACAGAAAGTGAAATGCCTTTTTCAATTTGTCGTAACGTATCTATGTTTGTGAGGCGGGTTTCTTTGTTTGTGTAGACTTCGAATAAATAATCTTTGATATGTTCAACCAAGGCTTCTTGGTCATCGTTTAAGTCCCGCAAAGTATCCAAGGATACTTGTGCTTTTGCTTCTGATTCAAGGATGGCAACATTATCAATGATCGCATCGCAATCATATTCTTTTCCATTATCGCTTACAGTGTTGTTGACGATTCTTTCGGCTTCTTTTTCTACCAAAAGAATGATGTCATTTTTGATATTTTCATTGAAAAGTGCTTTTTGTCTTCGGGAGTAGATAATTTCTCGATGCTTATTCATTACATCATCATATTCAACTAAATGTTTTCTGATGTCGAAATTACGTCCCTCAACCTTCTTTTGTGCACTTTCAATTGAACCTGAAATCATTCTGTTTTGAATAGGAGTTTCATCTGGCAAATTCAGAGCTTCCATCATGTTTTGAATTTTCTCTCCAGCGAAAAGTCGCATCAGATTGTCATCCATGGATACGAAAAATTGACTTTCTCCCGGCAGTCCCTGACGTCCAGTACGACCACGCAGCTGATTGTCGATACGTCGGGACTCATGTCTTTCAGTACCAATCACAAGCAAACCTCCCAAGGCCTGCACTTCTTCATCCGTCTTAATGTCAGTACCACGACCAGCCATATTAGTGGCTATCGTGATCTTTCCTTTGGTTCCTGCATCAGCAACGATCTCGGCTTCTTTTTCATGATGTTTGGCGTTCAATACTGCGTGGGGGATTCCCTCTTTTTGGAGCGCTGCGCTGAGTTCTTCTGATTTTTCAATGGAAACAGTACCAATCAACACTGGCTGTCCTTTTTCATAGGCTTCTTTTACTCTTTCTGCTACGGCCATGTGCTTCCCACTTTGGTTTTTGAAAATTACGTCTGCTTTATCGATTCTTGCGAGTGGTTTGTTCGTTGGCATTACAATCGTCTCCAGTCCGTAGATGAGAATGAACTCTTCTTCTTCTGTTTTAGCTGTACCTGTCATTCCGGCCAATTTCTTGAACAGTCTGAAGTAGTTTTGCAGGGTTACTGTGGCAAGAGTTTTGCTCTCACGCTTAATCTCTACGTTTTCTTTTGATTCAATGGCTTGGTGCAATCCGTCTGAATATCGTCGCCCGACCATTAAACGACCGGTGAACTCGTCTACAATGATTATTTCGCCGTCTTTTACTACGTAATCCACTTCGTTTTTGAATAGGAAGTTTGCTTTCAGAGCTTGTTCGATGTGATGAACTTCCTCGAAGCCTGAATCGGTATAAATATTATCTACACCCATTAATTGTTCCATTTTTGCTATTCCTGCTTCGGTTAATGTTGTGGAGCGCTGTTTCTCATCAATTTCAAAATCTTCATCTTGTTGCAACTGCTTCACCAAGCGATTGTATTTTTGATACTTGTCGGTGGATTCTGCTGCGGCGGAAGAGATGATAAGTGGAGTTCTTGCTTCGTCAATTAAGATGGAATCTACTTCGTCCACAATGGCATAATTGAGCTCTTTTTGAACCATTCTTTCTTTGCTCGTGGCCATATTGTCGCGCAAATAATCAAAGCCGAATTCATTATTGGTTCCATAGGTGATATCGGATTCATATGCACGTGTTTTGTCCTCTGGGCTCATGTTACCTAGTACTACTCCAATGGATAGTCCCAGGAAGTGATATAAGGCTCCCATCCAGCCGGCATCTCTTTGTGCCAAGTATTCATTCACTGTGACCAGGAAGGCTCCTTTACCCTCGAGTGCGTTTAAATAGAGTGGCATGGTACAAACCAAAGTTTTTCCTTCACCAGTTTTCATTTCAGCAATTTTTCCTTGGTGAAGTGCGATGCCTCCCAGTAACTGAACGTCAAATGGGATCATGCGCCATGTGTATTTGTGCTCTTGTGCATCTTTTGCGGCCTCCTCTTCACTGATTCCTTCATCTTTTTCCAGTTCTTCTTGAGCGGCGGTGCTTTCTTCTGCGAAGAGTTTATCAATAACAAATTCGCGGCCATAGATGTGTCGGCAGGCGCATTTTACTAAAGCAAAAGCTTCTGGCAACAGATCGTCCATGCTTTCTCCGTTTTTGATTCTTTCTTTGAATTCCTCGGTTTTCTTTGGGAAGTCTTCGTCTGAGGTGAGTGTTTTTTGGTATCCTTCCTCTATTTCGTTGATTGTTGCAATTAAAGGGCGGATTTTTTTGAGAGCTCTTTCATTTGGCTCTCCAATTATTCTCTCTATTAATCTTCGGACCATCGGGTGTGTTTGTTAACGTGTTGGTTTCTGATAATTCTGCCGTATCTTACGCTATTCCTCGTATCTTTTAAAGGGAACTTGGACTGTTCGCAGTAGAATTTTGATGTCGAGTATTGGGTCCCAGTTTTCAATGTAGTATGTATCGAGTTTTACTTCTTGATCGAAATCTAGGTCGCTTCGACCACTGATTTGTGCCATTCCTGTTATTCCTGGCTTCACTGTGAGGACAAATCTCTGATGATTCTTATAGTTCTTAACTTCTTCCGGCAAATGCGGACGGGGGCCAACCAAGGACATTTCACCTTTGAGTACATTGAACAATCCTGGAAGCTCATCTAATGAAGTTTTGCGTAGGAATTTGCCAATTTTGGTGACTCGTGGGTCGTTTTTAATCTTTACCATTGGGCCATCTTTGCGAGTGTCTAAATGGGACAGTTCCGTGTAGCGCAGGTTATGCGTTTTGGGCTTCATTGTTCGGAATTTGTAGAATTTGAAGAGTTTTCCTTTTTGTCCGACTCGTTTGACTCTGGTGCCATCATCTAAAAATTTGAAAATAATTGTGCCTTTGGGATCATCCACTTTAATTAGAATCGCAATTACTATTAGAAACGGGCTGAGCACGACGGTTAGAGCGAGTGCTCCGAATAAATCAAATGCTCTTTTAATAACTCTGCTCCAGCCATCTAATGGCGTTGGGTTGAAAGTGATAATTGGGATGCCATGTGAAGTTTCAATATCAATATTGGTTCTTTGCATTTCGAGTTGGTCTGGAATAAAGCTGTATTCCAATTGATTTTCTCTGCAATAATCAAGGAGGGTTCCTTCCTGGTTGGGGGTAATATGGTCTTTACACTGAATTATTTTTTCAATGTGATGTTTTTTGATAATTTGATCCAATTCTTGGAAAGTGCCCAAGTATCTTGCAGTGATTATGTTTTTATTCTCAGTTTCTAAATATCCAACACATTTGTATTGTGGGTTTTTGAAGAAGTGCAGGGCGAGTTCTGCTGTGATATTGCTCTCACCCAGTAAAAGTACTTTCGTCTGTGCGATTCCTTTGCGGTATAGCTTGTTTTGTATCCATTGCAAAATGGCGCGGCCAGCGCTGACAAGGAAGAATGCGAAAAACCAACTTTGGAGGAGTGCCAAGCGGGAGAAGGGGAATGTTCGTACCAGAAAGTAATATGTGATGATTCCGAAAAGCCAGATAATTGATGAAATTAGGATTCGGCTTATTTGTTTATTGAGAGGCTCTGGTCTTTTGAGGCTGTACAAATTTGAAAATGCGAAAACTATGATTAATGCAAAAGCAGCAATCGTGGCAATCAGGAAATATTCGTTGAATTTGGGGAAAGTAGAGGGTTTTATGGGGAGTTGAATCCCTGGGATTAAGTCCGTGGTTAGTCTGATTTGATATGCAAGGAAAAAAGCCCCGATTGTTAGTAGAAAATCGAGGGGGATTCGAAGTACGCCAAATAATATTTCTAGTGGTTTCATCGAGTATTTTAAATTGATCCTATCAGATCATAAGCCGAGTTCTGTTTAGCAAGCAAGCGTTTTACGGCTGGCTGGCTTAGTAATCATCTATCTAGGACATACTTTGCAGCATGTCTCTTGCGGCGGGGAGATATGGGCTCGAAAAGCGGAGCTAATTCCATGATCTCCCATCCCGCCTTGCACCGGGTAGGGTTTGCCAAGTATCACATGTTACCATGCGACTCCCCACATAGTTGCGACTTTCACTTGCGTAATTGCAGCGACTTAATTGCAGGGCTTTTCACCTTTGATTTTGCTGTATCCTTGCCTATCTTGCGAAAGGCGAGGGCGGACAAAACTATTATTGTCTCTGTGGCACTTTCCGTCCTATGCGTTTGTGGCGCACAGTCACTTCCGTTAGAAGTCACCGACTTTTCTGGTGCTCGGACTTTCCTCTCATTTTCAATGTTCGCTTCTGACCGAAGCCAGAATGGGTTGGTTTTGAAAATCAGCGATTACTCACTGATAGGATCTGCTCTATTGTGCCAAATTTAGCGAAAAAAGCAAGAAAAAATTGACCGAAGTGGTCAATTATGTTCTTTTGTTTTGGATGTAGAAAAAATTACTTCTTAGACTCTCTGAATTTTTTAAATTCTGCTTTGAAAAACTTTACCGCATAGAGACATTCTTTGATTTTCTCGTTATCTGGCTCAATTTCTAAAACTTTTCTGAAAAGAATATTGGCGCGATCGAAGTTTTTATTATTTAAATGGCAAATTCCGAGGTCACTTAGGATAAGTGGGTCGTTTGGGCTAAGGTTCAAGGCTCTTTCTAAAATTACCAATCCCTGTTTCTTGTCACCGGAGTGATACATGGACCAGCCAAGACAACGTAAGATTTCTGGGTGGTTGGCTTGGATACGATCTGAGTTTTCAAGGTGTTCGATTGATATTTCCCAACTTCCAAGCGCAGAATATGCAAAGCCAATGAGGTAATGTGCGTTTGCTGAAGTAGGGTTAACACGCAGAGCCTGAATTAATGCCTTCTCTGCTTTCACGTATTCACGCATACTTAGAAAATTATCTCCGATTTCTTCATAAGCTGCTTGAGTATCTAAATCCTTTGTTAGAACTCTTTCACACAGTTTAATGGCTTCCAGATGCTCCCCGGCCATTTTTAGTCGGTCGGCTTCTGCCAAAAGTTGATCGTATTCATTAGAGGTTCCCTGCATTTTGTTTTGTTTTTTGTTTTTCTAAATCTGATTAGTATATCAAATTTTTGGGTTTCCTTCAATGCTTAGAGGTATTTTTTGCCAAACAACGGTTTGATAGATTTTAAAATTATTTTACAGTGCTAGAAATTGACGGGGTATTTATATGTATATATAATAGTGAGATGAATTTTAATAGAAGAGGAATAAAACGCTTTAGAAATGCACAAAATTGCACAAAGAAATATAAAAATTCATGGATGGATTAATTTTATGTCTGGAATCTTGTTTTTGATTCCAATTATTACTTTGTTTTATAAGTTCACTGGGCTTTCGCTATTTGAGATAATTGTGATTTCAAATGTATCGACTCTTTGTATTTGGATCTTTGAATTGCCGACTTCTGTACTCGCGGATACTACTGGACGGAAGAAATCGATGCTTTATTCGGTTGTGTGTAATTTTTTGGCGGCGCTTATGATTTTTATCTTTCCTAGTTACATAGGTTTTATTGTTGCTGCAGTGTTTGCTGCATTGTATTGGAGTTTCTGGAGTGGTACGGGGCAGGCCTTTTTGGAGGAGAATTTGCGTGTGCTTAAACGTGAGGGGGATTTTGGAAAAGTGATTGGAAGTTTTATGTTTTATGGAGAGCTTGGTACTTTGGCGACTCCTGTGATTGCTTCGTTAATTTTGAAGTATTTTGGTGACGCGGGGTTTCGTGTGCTGGCGGGGTTGGACGTGTTGTTTGCGATTACATTGATTATTTTGGTGTTGAAACTTACTGAAACTACAAAGCTTCGCAAAGGAGTTCTTACTTGGAAGAAAGCTTTAGATGAAAACATGCATATTGCAAAAGTGGCGCTTAAAAATGTCTTTCACAATTCCAAGCTTAAGTTGTTTATGATTTATCGTTCACTTTCTCATCACATGCTGTTTTTTGGCATTATCTTATTGCCGACATTATCGGAGAGGGGGATGGAAGATTGGTATGCGGGAATTGTGGTGGCTGTGTCGACACTGGGATCCATGTTTGCTGCGAAATATGCGTATTTGTATGATAAAAAGTTTAGTTATAATTCCGCTTGGGTGCTTGGAACGGCGATGCAGGCAGTTTGTATGATAATTGCAGCCTTGGTTTTGAATTCATGGATTGCAGTGGCAGTTATATATGTGATTTTTTGTGCCTTTGATGGTTTATGGCAACCATCTTGGAATCATATTTTGGTGGAATTAACTAAAGGAAAGGCTATTGCTACTACGCGATCGATAATCTTTGCTATGTTTGCTTTGTATATGACAATCGGTAAACAGGCTTTGTCGTTTATTTCGATTGAGCATGCGCTGATAGGGTTGGGGGTGTTTATACTCTTGGTGAATTTGGTTTTGGGTAGGAAGATTTTGTCACTTAATGATTCGAAATGAGTAAGGATTTAGATAATTTTGGTATAACTGAGATAGGCGTTGAGGGAATAGATGATATGATGGTTGCTGCTGGTGGGTCGCTTGTTATGTTTGAATCGTTGTTGAAGTTTTTTGAAGAGATGATTGTTATTGCTCGGGTGTTTGCGGACGAAAAGACTGGGAAGATTAGTGCTCCAGGTGGGAAAATACCAATTGAAAAATTATCACTAGGTCTAAAAGAACAAATTGATGCTATGGATGGTGCTTTTGTTGAAACGCTTGTTTATTGTGAATGGATATCCGAGCTTGAAGATTCACGCAAGCGGGTATCAGAGAAATTAGAAAATATACAGAGTGGAGGTGGTGGAGAGAGATTGAGGTAAAGGATAATTGACAGAGTGAGGGGGGTTATCCCAAATCCAAACTTTTTAAATATTCGCGAAGTTCGGGGCCGAGATTATCTCTTTTGAGGGCGTAGTCAATGTTGGCTTTAATGAGTCCAATTTTTTGGCCTGTGTCGTATCTTTTTCCATCAAGTACCTTTCCAAAAAGTTTTCCTTGTTTGAGTAATAGTTCAAATCCGTCTGTCAGTCTTTGTTCTCCTCCTTCACTTCTACCACTACGTTCAATACAGTCAAATACCTCTGGAGTTATGATGTATTTTCCAATAATTGCTAAGTTGGAAGGGGCTTTTTCTGGCGTTGGTTTTTCGACTAAGTCTTTCACTTCATATAATCCCTCTTTGATTTTTTCTCCGCTAATTACGCCGTAGCTTGAAATGTTTTCCTTTGGGACTTCTTTGATTCCAACAACTGCATGTCCGGTTTCGTAATATATGTCCATTAATTGTTTGATTGCGGGAGTAGAGGAATCAATTATGTCATCTCCGTAAAGTACTGCGCATGGCTCATCACCAATAACACTTCGTGCACAGAGAATTGCATTACCATCCCCGAGTGGTTTTGGCTGACGGACATAAACAAAATTAGCTAGTTTCGAAATTCCTCGAATTTCTTCCAACAAGTCATGCTTATCTTTCTCCACTAACGTATGTTCCAATTCAAAGCTTGTATCGAAATGATCTTCAATTGCACGTTTTCCACGTCCGGTGACCATAATAATGTCAGTGATCCCAGCTGAGACGGCCTCTTCAACCAAGTATTGAATTACAGGCTTGTCTACAATTGGAAGCATCTCTTTTGGTTGTGCTTTGGTAGCAGGTAAAAATCGCGTGCCGAATCCGGCAACAGGAAAAATTGCTTTGGTTATGCGCTTGTGTGTTGTCATGAGCGTTAGGAGTTTTTAATTCTGATTAATTTGGTTGCGTTGCCAGTGGCAGTACGTGGAATGGTTATTTTGAGCACGCCGTCTTTGAAGCTGGCTGTTATCTTATCCGCATTGATGTTATCAGGCAATACAATTGAGCGTGAAAATTCTCCCCAAAAGCATTCTTGTATTAAATACCCGTCTTTGGAAATTTTGTGTTCTAACTCTCTGGAGCCGCTTATTGTAAGGACATCTTCGGTTAAACTAATGTTTACGTCTTCCAATTTGATTCCAGCGACTGGGGCAATAATTACTAATTCTCCTGGTAATTCATATACATCGACAGAGAGTTGCCCCATTTCTTGTTCATCTATGCCCAGACCTAGGTTGTCATCTTGAGCTTGTTTTGTTTTAGGCTTTTTTGCTGTCATCTTTCTTTGTTATTTTTTTAGATGTTTTTTTTCTTGTGGATTTTGTTTTTACTCCACGTTTTGTATTGTCTCCCTCTATGGTTTCACCAAAAAAATTCAGAAATTCACTTCGGGTAAGAGTCTCTTTTTTTAACAAGTCGTCTGCAATTTCTTTGATTTTAGATTTTTTCTCTTTGATGAGGTCCTCTGCGTATTTTTTTCCTGCATCTAAAATTGTACGAATTTCTGTGTCTACTTTTTTGGCGGTGTCTTCTGAATAGTTTTTCATATGGCCCAAGTCTCGTCCCAAGAAAATTTCGTGGTTTTGTTCTCCAAGACTAACAGCGCCAAGAGCGCTCATCCCATATTTGGTAACCATGCCTGTAGCGATGGCTGTGGCTTTTTCAATGTCATTGGAGGCACCAGTACTCATTTCTCCAAAGAATTCTATCTCAGCGCAGTAACCTCCGAACAGTGAGCAAATGTCGTCGAAGAATTTGGATTTTGTGTATAGATGTTTGTCGTCTTCAGGTAAGAACCATGTCACTCCAAGGGCCATGCCACGGGATATAATTGAAATTTTGTGGACTGGGTCGCAGTTTTCTGTTGAGTGTCCGACAATTGCGTGGCCAACTTCATGATAGGCGGTACGGACTTTTTCTTTTTCGGAAAGTCCTCGGGATTTGCGCTCTGGTCCCATCATTACTTTCTCTACTGATTCTTGTAGATCATCTTGGTTGATAGATTTCCTGTCGTCTTTTGCGGCCATGATTGCTGCTTCGTTCATGAGATTCTCCAAATCAGCTCCAGAGAAACCTGGTGTATGTTGGGCAATCACTGTTAAATTAATTTCTTTGTCTAAAGGTTTGTTTCTGCCATGAACTTTTAGAATTGCTTCTCTGTCTTGTATGTCCGGAAGGTCCACCATTACTCGTCTGTCGAATCGACCCGGTCTAAGCAGAGCAGGATCCAGTACATCAGGCCTGTTCGTGGCGGCCATTACAATCACCCCCGTCTCATTCTCAAATCCATCCATCTCAGTAAGAATCTGGTTCAGTGTTTGTTCCCTCTCATCATGTCCGCCACCAAGCCCAGTGCCTCTTTGACGCCCAACGGCATCTATTTCGTCTATGAATATAATACAAGGAGCGTTCTTTTGTGCCTTTTTGAATAGATCGCGAACTCTGGAGGCTCCGACTCCAACAAACATTTCTACAAATTCAGAACCTGAAATTGTGAAGAAGGGGACTTTCGCTTCTCCGGCAACTGCGCGGGCAAGCAAAGTTTTACCTGTTCCTGGCGCTCCCACAAGCAAGACTCCCTTAGGAATTTTTGCTCCCATGTTTACATATTTGGAAGGCGTTTTTAAAAAGTCTACGACTTCAAGTAATGATTCTTTGGCCTCAATTGCCCCAGCAACATCAGAAAATGATGTGCTTTTCTTTGTTCCATCAAATAATTTTGCTTTACTTTTTCCAAAAGACATGGCTTGATTATTGCTGCTTTGAGCCTGACGCATCATAAACATGAAAAATCCGACAATCAGCAGTATTGGCAGGATGTTGATTAGTAAGGTTAGCCAAAAACCATTGCTGGAAATTGGTTCAATGTCTGTTTCGATGTCTTTTGTAATATCTTCGGGTACGTTTTTGAGAAGATCATCTAAAGTGGTTGCTGGCTCTTTGAAAGTATAGCTTTCTGATCCATCTATATTCGTGAGATTTACGCGATCTGATTCTGTGTCTATTGTGATTTTTGCGACATTGCCGGTTTGTACTTCTTCTATGAATTGGTTGAGCGTGATTTTCTTTGCTTCTGGTTCGTTTCCATTCCAGATTACTGCAAGGGCGGATACTGCTAAAACAATCGCGATTAATGCGAAGAAATTGTTTTTTCCCGGTCTTTGTGTGGGGAGTTTGCTAATTGCCATGTGAAATTTTTGTTCTTAGATAGATTGTGAAATGGGATCGCTTCAGAATAGCTCAACTATTTTAATCAAGTTCATGCTCTATAACAACTATTCTTTTGTTTTTTTTGCTTTCTTTAATTATTTTTAATGTAGTGGATTTTCCAAATTCTTTTCTGAGTCCTGCACGATTTTTATTTAATGTGTTGAGGATTTCTGAAATTGTGTTACTGGTAAGCGATTTTTGATGTGTGTTTTGGAAAAGTGTGCGAATAATGTTTTTTTGCATTATGGCTGGTTCAGACATGAATGTTTCTAATTCAAAACTTGATTGTCTGTTGTATGGTTTTATGTTTTTTAGAAGCCAAGTCTCAGTTTTTGATTCAACTAATTTCAAGTTGTTTTGCAGATCGATCAAGGAATTTCCAGCAGTATTTATAAAATTTGGATTAATCTTTTCTAATAAAGGAATAATCTCATGGCGGATTCTATTTCTTGTGAACTTTTTGGAAAGATTGCTTTTGTCGAGTCTATACGTGAATTTGTGTTTTTTTAGCCACTTAATAATCTCTTTTTTAGGCCATTCCAACAATGGTCGCCATAACTTTCTGGAATTGTCATATCCTTGCATTCCTTGAAAACCTCGTAGCGAGCTTCCGCGTAAAATGTTCAAGAAGAATGTCTCAATTTGATCGTTGAGATGATGTGCAACAATGATTAGTTTGGCATTGCTTCGAGAGCGTGTCTTTTCAAAGAAGTCATATCGAAAGTTTCGACAGTTGTTTTCCAGATTTCCTTTGGTGATAGACGCTGGGGCGTGTAGGGTTTCGAGTTGAATATCAAATTTATCGCATAGTTCTTCTACAAATTTCTGGTCTTTGTTACTATCTTGACCTCTTAATCCATAATTTATGTGGCATGCTACTAATTGTTCTTTTTTAAGCCATTGTCTTAGCAGGTGAAATAGAAAAACTGAGTCTGGACCCCCGGAAAGACCCAGTATAACCCTGTCTTTGGGCGTTACTTTAGCTAAGATTTTGTCTTTGAGAGAGTTTTGTGATGGCATCGATATTGTCGTCGTCAGCTGTTAAATTGCGGTTTTCATAGCCACATTGTAGACATTTATGCAGAATGATAAAACCTTTTTTCCCACTTTGGTCTAATCCAACAGGTTCCATGTTTCCATGGCATTTTGAAGCACGATCGCCAGGGATTTCTAGGTCCACGTGTTGGCTGTATAAACACTTTTGGCAATGGTTTCGGCAAGTTTGTTTTGCAGGAGAATTGGAATGGCCACAGTGTTTGCAAACGAAAGATTCATTGATTTTTACAGGTTGAGTCATTGTGGGTGTTTGTGATGGGGAGGGGATGGGCCCCGGATCGAGTCCGGGGTGACAAAGAGGGAGGGGATGGCTCCTGGATCGAGTCCGGGGTGACAGGGGGGGACGGGTGACAATGGTGTGGTAGACCTTTGCTGAATTTGCCTGTTTGTGGTAGAATAATATGATTAAAACTTATAAAAGGCAAACATGGCAACAAATAATTCAGAGCCACAAAAAGAAAGCGAAGTTGTTGATCAAAGTATGGTCAATAAAAAGCTTAAAAAGGGTGGTCCACTCAATCTACTATTAATCTTTCTAATTATTGGATTAGTGGTATACGGAGGATTCTTGAGTTTTGATAAAGGCAGGGTTCTTGAACAAACTAGCGCTTTGGAAGCAGAAACTCTGGATATTCAATCTCAAATCGACACAATTAGAGGAGATAAAGTTGAAGTGAGTCAAAACGCTTCTGATGCTTTGAAGCAAATTGAACAGGGAGAGGTACGGTGGTCAGAAGTTATTTCAGAGGTTGATAAATTAATTCCTCAAAACGCTTCTGGAGACAAACTTGTTAGTGTCCTTTCTTATTCTGGCTCAGGGCAGGGGAGAATTGCATTGAATATGGTTACTTTGCCAGAGGCTTTGCCTCCTTTTGACGATGTTGCTCAATTAATTAAGACTTTTAATAGCAATGTTTTCTTCAGAGATGCCTATGTTCCTTCCATTTCTAAATCGTCCAATGAGGGCGGTGGAATTACGTTGAGCTTTGTTCTGAATATGGAATATGACAAACCAGAAACCGGTTCAGAAGATTTTTCATCTCTTACGATACCGTCAGAAATAGAGGTTGATAGAGTCCCTGTTCCCAGAACTCCAGATGTGGAGGAGCCAATTGCGGAAATAATTGAAACACCAGCATTAGATGCATTAGAACTAGTGCCTGAAGATACCTTATCTCTTGAAGGAGAAGGCCCAGAACCAATCATTGAAACGTCTACGTCCACTACAGTAAGGGACTTAGTAGAGCCAGCTAAAGTACCAAGAACTAATTAGAAAAACTATGAATAAAAATAAAAATTCATCAATTGTGACCCTTGTCCTGCTGGTTGTCCTAATAGCGGTTGGAATCTTTTGGTTCAAGCCTAATTGGGATGACACGACAGCGTTGAAGCTTACAGAGACTGCCAGAGAAGATGCCAAAGTTTTGGCTACGACTGAACTGGAGGGTTTGAAGGAAGCTCAAACAAATTTGGCAGGAGCAGGTGAAATTGAAAGAGCGACTATTTTAACTTCAATTCCTGAAAAATATGAACAGGATAAGCTCATTAATATTATTACAGAGATTGCGCGGAAAAATGATGTGAATATCGGAAGTATTAGTTTTTCGGCTCCATTATCTTCCCAGGAAACTGTGAAAACGGCTACCATTAGTCTTAGTATGACTGGTGGTGAGTCTGATTTGTTAAGACTTTTGAAGGGCATAGAGAATAGTCCAAGAAAGATGATTGTGAAAAATATCACCGTTCAATTTGGGCAGACAGAGGGGTATGAAAGAGTAAATTTTAGCATTAGCATGGAAACATTTTTCCAAACAGGTATTTAATTAATGCATTGATTGATGGCAGAAGAGCAAGATAAAAAAATTAGTGAACTTCTTAAGGCTCCTGTGAAGAAAGACACAAAGCGAAATGTTGTGTATGGCATTTATGATAATTCCGACGCAGGTATGTTTGTTCGTTTGGATGATTTGTTGATTGATCATGCAAAAATTTCTTTGCAAGAAAAGGCATATTTCTTTCATTTGTTAGCAGTGATGATTGATGCCGGAATCCCGCTTATTACAGCTATGAATATCTTGGCGACTAGGACGGAAAGTATCCGCTTTGCTAGGATCTTGAATACCGTGGCATACAATTTGAAACAGGGGAGCAATCTTTCTACAGCAATTTCCAAATTTGGCGATGTCTTTGGGGAAATGGAAGTTGGAATTATTCGAGCAGGTGAGGCTGCTGGTAATTTAGACAAGATGTTGATGAAACTCTCGGCTCAGTTGGCTAAATCCAATGCTTTGCAGATTAAATTAATTACGGCTTCTATTTATCCGATAGCCGTTTTAGTCGTTTTATTGGTAGCGGCTGGGTCCATGATGACCTTTGTAATTCCAAATTTGGTTGACATGCTCTTGGAAGGTGGCTTGAAAGCTGAGGATTTGCCTATCATGACAAAAGTATTAATTGGAATTTCTGACTTCTTGTTGTCTTTTTGGTGGCTAGTAGCGCTTGGCGTGTTTGTTGCTTACTTTATGTTTAAAGTTTGGGCGGAATCGGAGGCTGGGAAGTATCGTTGGGATATTATTAAATTGAAATTGCCGGTTATTGGTGTGATGCTTAGAAAGGTTTATGTTCTGCGGTTTGTTTCTACTTTAGGGATATTGATTGAATCTGGTTTGCCCGTGGTTAGGTCGCTTGAAATTGTTGCTCAGAGTTTATCTTCTCAGATGTATTCATTGAAAACATGGGAAGTTATTAAAAATGTTAAAAATGGTGAGAAGATTTCAAATTCATTGATGGATTCTCCATTTTTATTCCCAGAGACGGTTACACAAATGCTATTGGTTGGAGAGCAGACAGCTTCTATTGGCACGATTTCACAGAAAATTGGTGAACATTATGATCAAGAAATAGATAATAGTTTGAAGCGGTTAACTAGCTTGTTTGAGCCAATTATGATTGTGTTTGTTGGTGCGACGGTTGCTATGTTAGCGTTGGCGATTCTTACTCCGGTATTTAAATTGACCTCTTTAGTACAATAGAGATATGCAAAAACTTCGGTTAAATCCTGATGATCAGAAGAAGGGATTCACCCTGATTGAGCTTTTAATAGTGATTTGTATTATTGCGATTCTAACTTTGACTGCGGTTAGCAGCTATTCTGGAGTGCAAGTACAGGCTAGCGTGGATTTCGCTACTGATACCTTGGTTTCTACTTTCAGGGAAGCGCAGGTGTTTGCCAGAAGTGGGCGGGTTAAGGGGGCGGAGGGTGAAGAAGTTTCCCAATGCTATGTGGTGAAAATGGTGAAGGGAAGTTCACCTGAGGCAGGACTTTTTACTACTTCTACTGATTATGTGGCTGTGGATGATAAAATTGTGGATTCTTGTGCTTTGGCTACTAAAGATGGGTGGAGGAGGTCGGATGTTATTAGTGAGAGAATTATTTTGATTGGAACTAATGATGAGGAGAATACATACTATTTTAAACCTCCTTTTGCTCAGATTTTTGAAGAAGTGAATGAAGAGTTGGTCCTACCAGTAAGCCAAACAATTGAGTTTGAAGTGGGGGCGGTTGATCAAGAGCAATGGAATAGAAAAGTAAGTTTTGATTTGTCTACGGGGACGGCGAAGAGGTTGAAAACTGAACTTTAGGAAAGTTTAAAACTTGTTAATTCTGATGTTTTATCAGGATTGGGTTTTTGGTGATAGGAGGGAGGGGATGGACCCCGGATCGTGGTCCGGGGTGACAGGGGGAAGAGGGGGGTGGATTTTTAAAATATGTCATCCCGGACTTGATCCGGGATCCATCCCTTTTTCTATATAGTCAGAAGTTGTTAAAAAGCCGGATTTTTGGTATAATTAAGGGATATTTTAGAGTCTTTAATGATGACCAAGCTCATAACAGACAGGAATCGAAGAAAAACTGCTAAAAAGTGGGGGTTTACTCTGCCTGAAGTCATTATTTCGTTTAGTGTTTTGGCAATGGTTGTGACCAGCGCTGTGAGCGTGCTTTCTTTGGTTATGAGGACTAATGCGGATAATGTTAGTAGTTTGGTTGCAAATGGCTTGGCGCAGGAGGGAATTGAGGCTGTGCGGTTTATTCGGGACTCGGATGTGATTTTGGGGTTGGATTTTGATGGGGGGAGGGAAAATAATAATGTAATTTTGGCTTGGGGTGGAAGATTGTTTGACTCAAATGCAACTGAGCCTAAGTATTTTTCTCTGATTAATAAAGAGGATGTACAGCCGCATTGTTTGCCAGCACTTCTTCAAGGATGTCTTCCAATTGAATTAAAAGAATTGTCGGACACAGATTTAGTATCGTTGTCTGAATCTGAAGAAACTCAAATTTATTTAGAAAAGGCTGAGAAAGGTGGAGCGTTTAGATACTTTCAAAATGATGGTGTCCTTGACGATGCAGTTCGTACCACAGCCTATCACCGAGTCATCCGAATTGAGCCGTTGAAAGTTCCGGAAACAAATCCGGATATTAATGCAATACGAGTGAGTTCGATAGTGTTTTGGCAGGGAATAAATAATATGCCGAAGAAATTAGTATTAACGACAGAGTTAACAGATTGGAGATAATGTCCCAAAAAAATAAACACAAAAAGGGATTTACACTGATTGAGCTACTTTTGGCCATCACTATCTTCATGATGTTTATCATGGTTGCTACTGATACTTTCTTGGAAATAATTCGGGCACAGAAGTCAGCGAATGAAGTTCGTCAGATGTATTCAGAGATGCGTAATTTTGTGGACTATGTTGGAAATGAAATGCGTGAAGGTGGGATAGATTACTTTTGCTATGATCAAGGTTACTTAAACGAACTAGACTTTAATCAAGCAGCTTTGGTGCGTTGCGAGGATTCGGCAGCCTTAGGAATAAACTCGAATGACAATTTACGCACAATTTCTCGGGATGGTTTGACGAGCAGTATTATTAAGTTTGATGCTGAAAAGGAAAAGGTATGTGTTAAACGATTTAGAAATTCAAATGATTCCTGGCAAGTGGAAGGTGGATATCAAAATATATCTTCGCTTGGAGGGCAGGATGATGAATGTGGGGATTATAAGGAGTTTGGGTTTGCGAATTTGAAAGTTAAGAGTTTGCAATTTGAGATTTTTCCTGCAGCAGATCCCAAGGATCCGGCTTCATATAGTAATTTAGCAACTCAGATTCAGCCGATGGTGCGTATGAACGTGGAAGTGAGCTCGAATTTGGATACTGTGAAATTTGATTTGGATTATCAAACACTATTAACCGCTCGTAACTAATGCAAAAGCTGAAGTTACAATTAGGGGGAAGTAAGAAAGGATCAGCTTTGCTGATTACTCTACTTATGCTAGGTGTTTTGATGACTCTTACTTTGGGAGTGAGTGCTTTGGTGATTCGGGAAATTGGAGTGTCGCAGTCTGTGGTGGATGCGAATAAAGCGTTTTATGCTTCGGAGGCTGGGGTGGAGATGGCTTTGTTGGAGCTTTCAGAGAAGGGGACTGGGTTTGAGCCAAATGGTAAGTTTGATTCGGAGGAGGGAAGTGAAATTTTTAAAATTGATCCGTCTTTTGCTTATAAATATGAAACAAGTAACAGAACGGACAGTGTGCCGAGTTTCCCAGACGAGCAACCGATATTTGTTGAGTCGGCTACTTCTATCGATAACGAAGGGTTGCAGATTGCGGATTGTAAGCTGACTAACGCACGAAATCCATTTGCGCTGGCCTATAACAAAGATCAGTTATATGAGAATTGTCCGCGGGCGACGTATCGGAAATTGCCTTTGAATGAGACTCATATTATTCCGCTTTATAGTATTGAAGATGGTAGTTCGGAAAATGTGGAGGATTTCTTGGTTGAGTATTATTTGAATCTTAAGGATAGTAATAGTTTATATGGAAGTTTTCGTGAATTGAAACTGGAAAACTTTGATGTTTTACGCTGGAAGCTTTATGGAAAACCATTGACTGGCGTTGGAGCTCAAAGGACCGAATCGATTGCGGATTTTTATCCCGGGGTTACCAATAATGGGCCGGATAGGCCGGTTTGTATTGGGACGGATGCGAGTATTAGGGCGGTGAAGGATTTAACCAAAGCAGAGACATGCGTGTTTCCGAGTTTGAGTAAAAAACCACCACAAGCACTTGGGCAAGGTGAAGCGCCGGCATTGAGTGATGTTACTTTGTGGTCAGCGGCGCGGGAATGTTATTTAACTGATGCGGGTGCTGGTGTCACAGGTGGGGCTCTAATTAAAGGGACGACTCAAGAAGATGATGCAACCGGATGTCAGATGCGTGATTTTATTAATAATCACAAAGAGAATTATTTGATTCTTACGAATATGGTTAATCCGAATATTGTTGGAATTTCTAATTTGAGGGATCCGTCACAGTTGGCCCGGGCGGATATTTATTATCGGGTATTGGCTCGAAAGGATACTCTTACGGAAGAGACGCCAAAACTGGTGAAGGATTTTGCTGAGATTAGGAGTTTCGGATTTGCTTCAGCGGGAAATGTTGTTAAGAGCTTGGATGTTCGGTATAAGGCGCCGGGATTTTTGCCGGTGTTTAATTTCTCTTTGTATAAAACTAAAACTACGGATGATGAGTCGGAAGAGTAAAAAATAACTATGGAAAACACTTTACAAAATCAGGGAGATCCAAATGTGGCTGCAAAGACACCAGTTGTCGAGCGGCTTGATAATTATTGGGTTGATAAGAATAAATGGAAAGCCATGAATGGCGGTTGTGCTATTGAGGGGGATTTGGTTAAGACTCTGGCGAATTTAGCTGCGGGTGTGAAGCCAGCTAAGGAGAATTTGCCGGCAATGGTGCGTAGTGCTGTGGAGAGGAAAGATGCTCAAGGGCGCAAGTTGGAGCAGATTTGGGCAGAAAAGATCACGGAGGGGGCGACGCATGTAGGAGTGCTTGAAGGAGTGTTTCATTTCTTTAGGGGAGAGGATATTTTGCCTGAGGATAATGTGCCGTTGAAGATTCCAGCTTTGCCACCGTTATTGCAGATGAGGGATGAGGAGAAGCGGTTGTTGGTCGAGCAGACACATGTAAAAGAAGTAAAATTTCGTGATGATAATCACTTTCCGCTTTTTGGGGGGAGGAATGGGGCAGGAGAGGCTTCTGTTGAGTCAGGAGTGTTGCCTGAAGATTCTTCTGGGGAGGTGTTATTACAAGGTGGGTCGGATGTAAATTAAAATGTATATGAAGTTACTGAAAAAACTAAAACAAGAATTATTTAAAGAAGCCAGATTGGTGGGGATGGCTCCTGATACACCTGCGCCTTCTACAGTAGAGAATCAAGAGAAGGAGTTGGACCAAATTGATGTACGGGAGAAGGGGGAGAAAGTGAAGGACAGAATGGATGATATTGCAAAGAGGGTAAAGGATTTGACTTTGAATAATAAACAACCAGTTGAAATTCCTGGAAGACTACCGGTATCTGTCAGAAGTTTTTATCAGGCATTGAAGGCAGCAGTTGACCAACCGATAGGTAAAGGACCAAAGGCTAAAGAAGTAATTTCCGCACAGATTAAGGTTACAAATTTATCGATGTTCTTGATGCATGGGCTGTTGGAACAACGTGGGAAGGCAGATGACAAGCCAAGTAATTTTGATGGAACGGGGGAGCGGGCTGCATTGCAGAAATTTTTAAATGATCATAAGATCAAGAAATTCAGTATTGTAGATGGGGAATGGCAGTTTTTTGATAAAGCGGGGGAGGTGATTCCGGCTGATTATCTGTTGGATGATGAGGATAAGAATGAAGATGGGGTCGTGATAGGCAATACTGAAGTTAAAAAAGGGGCCTTGGGAAGTCATGTAAAGGCGATTAAAGAGAAGGAGGCAGAAGATGCGAAGAAGGGGGTGGAGGCAAAAACGGCGGATGCTGAGCGGCTGAAACCTGAGAATTTGGCGAAGGTGAACTCTGGCTATGCTGTCCCAATAAAAGGTATGAAAATGGGTATGTTGTTGCAAAGGTTGGAGGATTCCGTGACAACCAAGGGAGAAGTAGAGGTTGTACATATTACAGCTACTGAGATGCAAACTGCGCTGATGAAGTATTTGGTGGATATTAAGGGAGGGAATGATGAGAAGAAGTATAAGAAATTTTTAAAGATTCTGGAAAAAAATGGATGTGAGAAGGTTTGGATTGAGGCAGGTAAGTTTGTTTTTGAAGGTCCGAAGATGAAAAAGACGAGTAATCCGCGGGACATAACAGAGGGTGGCAAGGAAATTACCGCCTATGCCCACGAAAGTTTGATTGCTCATGGTGAAGAGGTAGAAAAGAAAGAGGGGGAGAAGAAAGATGCGGAAAAGGCTCTGTTGGAACCAAAATTCAATCGTTTTAATACGACAGAACAAGAGGTAGCAAAACTTCTTTCTGGGAAGGAAAAGGTTACAGATAAGGAAAAACAGAAGTTGGTAGACACTCGTTGTTTGCCTGCTATGGAGAAGATATTGGCGTATAAAGAGCCACCAGGTCCGCCGGTGGAAGTGGTATTACTTTTTAATGATAATCCTTTTAAATGTAATTTTTATAAGGCAGGTAATGGAAATTATCTTTTGAAATGGGGGAAAGACTCTTTTTATCAATATAATCCTAAGGCCGAAGGCGAGGCGGGTTTGAAAGAAGCTCAAAAGCATTTTGCAAAACAACTTAATGACGGAATCTTGTTACAAGAGATTCAGTATCAAAATATTAGTGATAAAAGTAAATTGGAGGAATGGCATATTAAATTGGATGACGGTCCGGATGACGTTGCAAATAGAGGTGTTAAATACGAATTGAATTGGGATACTGGTGATGTAATTGGTGACGACCCGGATGTTACAATTTATGCAGAGCCACATGGAGAGCTTCGAGTGAAAGTTGAACAAAATGATATTGATCCAGATGATGCCGATGGTGATGGAAAAACTGGAGTTTATGAGTTTAGGGCAGGTGGATATCAGGATATGATTAGGATTTTGGAGAGTTTGCGTAGGTTTGTGGAGCATCCTCCAGTTCCACCAGCTCCAAGGTCAGATCTCACCCCAAAAGAAAATGAAGAACGAGTGAACAATGTCATGAATGCAGAAAATGACAGAAGGTTTTTTGATAAAGGCATTGATGGTTTGAATGCAGTTGCTAATAAAGCGGCGGGGAAAATTTTGAAAGTCGATTCCAAACGAGCTTTTAATGTTATGGGGAATTATGAACATAAGAATACATATGGTGATGCTAGTATGAAATTGGGCTATTATTTTGAATTTGATTGGATGCAGAAGATGGAACCGCCTCCCTGGGTTCATATGTTCAAGCTGGACGATGGTACATATGATATAAGGATGAAGCCATCGCCTGGAATGAGGCTTGGGCGTGTTTCTGCGTCAAGTGCTTCCGAGGCTTTTAGCAAAATGACTGATTTAGTTGCACAGCAGAGGAAACTTCAGACTACGGTTGGTGGAATGGAGCAGATGCAAAAACAGACTCTTGATTTGGTTAAAGAGTATAAAGGGGCTGAATTTATGGATGGGATCATCATAAATGGGTATTCTGATGGCAGGGTGTATCTTTCAAGAGCTGATGAGGCGCCTCATGTTTTTCAACTGGGGGTCCCGGACGGGAAGGGAGGGATTAAGCCGAATCCTGATGGTTTTAAACTAGCGATTCGACGTGATTATATGATGGAAAAAACAGCGGATTCTGCTGATAAAGGAAAAGACAAGGAGCCTACTGCAAAGCGTGAGGCTGTTAGTGCGAGGAGGAAGCCTGGGGAGACGAGTGAGATTGTTGATGGTCAATCTGGTGGACCAAGACATAAGTCTCTTACAACACTTGGTGAAGAGTTTAAGAAGAACTTTGGGTTGGATGGGCCAGAGTTGAATGCAATGAAATCGTATGTGGTGTATCGGGTTGCAGGTATGGTAGCCCCTGCAGGTGATGATGTTTCAAAATCAAAGTTTTATTATAAAGAGTATTGGAAAGTGTTAGCAAAAATGGCTAACGTGGGGGCGTTTACTGAAGAAGGGTGGGAGAAGCCTGAGTTTAAGAAGAAGGTGGGGGAGCAACTTAAGAAGGAGAAATGGGGAAATCGATTCAAACATCCTACTTTGGAGCAGAAGTTGAAAAAATATCCACTGACAAACGCTTCCGTAGCAGCTTTAGTAGATTCTATTGAAGACTATAGGGGGTCGTTTGGGGACAGAAAGGAAGCTTTTGACAAGGCAAAAGCCTCATATTTGAGTGATTTGGATGCGGTGCTAAATGATCCCAACACTTTTAAAGATGCTGAGAAGTTGAAAGACAATGTGGAGATTGATATGGCTATAAAATCGGCGATCATGGGCTATGACAAAGGAGGGATGAGACTTCCCCATGTCTTTTTCGAAAAATATTTAAAAAATGAAGAATCTGGTGGGGACAACGCTCCTCCTAAACCTGCTGATGCTGTTAATGCGAAGAGGGAGAAAGGGGAGGTTTGTAAGGTTGAGGATTATGTGGTGCGGAATGATTCTGTTCAAAACGTTCTTAAAGATCTTGAAATCAAAAGATACCCTTTAAGAGAATACAATGCATTAAAAGATTATTTGATGTATCGGACATTGGGTAAGATTGCTCCACATGGAAGTAAGGCTTCTAAGATTAAGTTTTATAGACAGGAGCAATGGAAAGTTCTAACTAAGTTGGCAGGACTTTCTTTTCAAGACCAGTGGGACATGGAGGAGGTCAAGATGGTTGTTAGGAAGAAATTAAAGGGGAAAAAATGGTCTGAGGAGTTTAAACACTCTTCTACAAAGCCTAATGATAGTTTGAAAACGCTTTCGTATACTAGAACAGCTTTGGCTGGTATAACGGCTTCTCTTGATGATGAAGAGAATAAACAGCTGTTTGATGCAATTCCAGGAGGGTTTGAAAAAGCAAAAGCTCAGTATTTAAGTGATCTGGATAGTGTAGTTGACGAAGCTCTTGCTAGTGTAAAAAAGAATCCAAATAAACCTAATGCGTACGATTTAGCTGTTAAAGAAGCAATCTTGGGACGGACAGAAGGAGGAATTATGCATCCTCATCTCTTTTTCAAGGAATACAAGGAAAATGAAGATAAGCGAAAGCCATATGTTGAATATTTGAAGCAAGAGGAAGAGAATAAGGAGCATGTTGCAAAGCGGGCTACAGGTTATGGTATGAAATTTGAGGACTTTGAAAAGTCTAAAATTGGAGAGGTAGGTAGAGAGGCTGTGGCTTTGTTTAAGAAGTCTTCTGGGGTTAAATTGGATAATGTATTTTTGGCTAACATAAAGAATAATTCCCCAACTTCTTCAAAGCGTCTAACTTTTAATGTAAAGGCTGGCGTTGCGCCGAATTTGGTTCCACTAGTAATTAAAGTTAGGAAACGTGATGATGGGCAATTTGTTTTGTATGGTGCTTTTGGAAGGAATCACTCAAAAATGTTGTCTGGAACAAAGATATCTTTACTTGAGAGGAATAAAGATCCTATTAAGGATATGGTTGATTCTTTAATGGGAATGGGAGAAAGTTTTAGAATGCAGAATAAACCGGGAACTGGCATGCCTGCTACTGGAGTCGCTCCTGATGTTTCACCACAAGGGGCAGAAAAACCAGCTGCTGAACCTGCTGTTGTTCCTGGGGGACCAACTCCTTCACCTGCTCCTGGACCGCAACCGCCGCCACCCCCACTTGCTCCGGACGCTCCTGTCGCTCCTGTCGCTCCGAATTCGCCACCTAATAATCCACCACTTGGTGCGGGGGCTCCTCCAGCATAGATTTTCTCGTCAATTTGATTTAAACTCCATTGTTTAGTAGATTTCAGAGGTAAATTTTTACTTCTTTTCTTCTTTTAAATGTCAAAATCTAACACGTTTTATGTTACGACCTCTATTGCTTATGTAAACGCTGCTCCTCATGTTGGTTTTGCCATGGAAATGTTACAGGCTGACGCATTGGCTCGGTTTAATAGACTTGAGGGCAAGGACGTTTACTTTTTAACTGGTACAGATGAGCATGGTTTGAAGATTGCTCAGGCTGCAGAGGCTCAAGGATCATGGCCGCAGGAATTTGCTAATGAGATAGCAGCAAGATTTATGGATTTGGGTGTGAAATTAGGACTAAGTAATGACGATTTTGTACGAACTACAGATGAAAAGCATATGGAGTTTGCAAAGGAAATGTGGAAGAAATTGGATGCAGCGGGTGACTTATACAAAGATAATTATGAAGGACTTTATTGTGTTGGTTGTGAGAAGTACATAAAAGAGAAGGAGTTGGAGGATGGCAAATGTCCTTACCATAAAAAGGCACCGGAGAAAGTGGAGGAGGAAAATTACTTTTTTCGTTTATCGAAGTATTCAGATGATATAAAAAAGAAGATTGTTTCAGATGAAATAAAAGTTGTTCCTGAGTCTCGCAAAAATGAAGTTTTAAATATGTTTGAAGATGGTTTGACAGATGTAAGCTTTTCGCGTCCACGTGACTCGGTTAAATGGGGGGTGGATGTTCCTGGTGATGAATCTCAGTTGATGTATGTGTGGTGTGATGCTTTGACCAACTATATGTCTGTGATTGATAGGGAAAAATTTTGGCCAGCTGATGTTCATTTAATTGGTAAAGATATTTTGCGTTTTCATGCGTTAATTTGGATTGGGATGCTTATGTCGGCAGGCTATGACTTACCGAAGACTATTATGGTCCACGGATATATTACTTCCGAAGGGCAAAAGATGAGCAAATCGTTGGGGAATGTTAAAGATCCGTTTGAGTATATTGAGAAAAATGGGCAGGCTGCGTTGCGATACTTTCTATTACGTGAAATTCCTACTTTAGGTGATGGTGATTTTAGCCAAGAACGATTCGATATTGTTTATAACGATGATTTAGCAAATACTTATGGGAATTTGGTGAGTCGGGTTTTGGCTATGAATAAAAAGTATTTTGAAGGGAAAGTTCCGGAAAAGGGTGGCGATGATGGTTTTGAAATTAAGGTGGGGCAAGCATGGGTGGATTATGAAAAACACTTTGCTGAGTATGATTTGAAGAAGGCTCTTGAAGTGATTTTGGATTTGGGGTTTTCTGCTAATAAATATGTTGAAGATAGTAAACCCTGGGTATTGGCAAAAGAAGATGAGGCTAAATTATCTGTAGTTATTTACAATTTGTTGGAGTTGATTCGACAATTGGGGCTGATGCTTTTACCTTTTATTCCAGACAAGGCTGCGCAAGTTCTGAGGTTGTTTGATCCTACGTTTGAAGTGAAGGGCTTTTCTTGGATTGGTCAGAAGGATTTTGGGATGCTGAAGAGTGGGCAAGAGTTGGGAGAAACGGAGATTTTGTTTCCGCGGTTGGAAAAGGAAGAATAGACCACTAATTATTTTTGCTCTGAATCGGTTTCTGATGTTGGTGGTTCTGAAGTAGTGTCTGGATCTTTGTTCTCAGTTTCACTGGTACTTGTGGCTGCAGGAGCATCAGAATTAGCATCGATAATTAAACTTATAGTTGCTCTTACAATTATCCATGAAAAAATAATCAGTAAAAGCCCTATTATCGCCCAAGTGAGTGTTTTTTTTGCTCTGTCTATTAGTTTTTGATCACCATGAGAAACTACTGCAATTAAGCCTGCAATTGCAATAATGATGATTGCAACTGGAGCTGCAACGCTTATTAGTCCACCAGCTAATACCTGTAATGTATAATTTGCAAATGCGGTTTCTGCACCAGCAGTATTAAGAGTGTCCTGTCCAATAATTACACCGGGGGAGTGGTCCGGTTTTAGGCTTGGGTCCAGAGTCATGCGGGCCATCAAATCTGAGTTTTCAACTAGTGGGGATGCAAATGCAATCATTGGCACACTGATTAGGAGTGCAAGTATTGTGCATACAATGATTTGTATTAGTCTTTTGTTGTTCATTATTTTTGTGGAATAGGTTTGGTTTCATTCTCACCAGTGATACCTGTCTCTGCGTCTGGCGAAGCAGGTTTTTCCGTTTTCGTTGGCGCACTACTCTCTGCCGCCCCGCCCCCATACCCGCCTTCAAAAATTTCCAGTTCAGAAACTCCAATTACTACGGCATATGAAACTGCAATTACTATTAGACCTGCGACGGAGTAAAATGTGATTTTTTTTCCTTTTTCCAAAAGATCGGGGTTGCTTTGTGAAATTACCATCATGGTTCCGCCAACGGTTAATGCGAGTAGCGTTATTCCGCTGGTAATATTTAAAAGGATTTTGATAATTGCTGTGAGTGTTGCTTGCCAACTTATATTTGGAAGCGCGTTAACTGCACCGATTTTGGTGCCGGAAGTTGTGCCTGCATCATTAGCTGCTTGTTTGTCTGCGGCAGCTTGTTTTTCTTTGTCTGTGGCGTTTTCGGCGGCCGTGCTATCAGCGCCTTTGTATGTGAAACGATAAAACAATTCTTCAGCTTTAACTCCTGCGTCTTTGGAGGTTGACCCACTACTAGCTGGGGCTGAAGCAGGTTCTGTGCCTCCTGGGTTTGCGGGTGGAGGGGCTTCTTGCGCACTTGCAATCAAAACTAATCCAGTCACTGAAAGCATCCACACCAAAGCCATGGTGGCTAAGAATTTCTTTAATTTAGTGTGTTTTCCTTTCATTTGTTATTGAGGGTTGATTGAAGCGATAATTGTGACTATTGCATATGATAAACTTGCAATAAGTAAACCCACTATTGCATATACCAAAGTATTGCGTGCTTTGGTGAACGCTTCTCCGTTTCCGAAGGCTGTTAGCATTTGAATTCCGCTAATAATTACGAATACAAGTGCTAGTCCTCCTGTTATGCTGATGATTGTGGTGGCGATCCCTGGCAGTAATTGTTTTTCAAAATAGTTTTGATTGGTTTCACCAGATGTGTCATGTGGAAGGTAAAGTTTGGAGGCACCGTCGCCCTCTGTAGATCCACTGGGAATAATTGGGGGTTGTATGACTTTACCTTCTGTTGCAAGTACCATTGTGGAAAGACTGATAGATACAAACATGGAAATAATACAGGCGGTAAGTCCTTTGATTATGGTTTTTGCCCAGTTGTGCTTTTTATTTTGTTGCATTAGGGGGCTGGGGTTGATGGTGGGGGCGCGGTGGATTCAGTTGTGGAGGGGGTTTCTTTTGTAGGAGGAGCGAAGAAGTTTGGGTTAATTACCACTAGGATGAGGGCTGATAGAAATAGCACAACCAGTCCGCTGATGCATTTAACCATGAGTCCTTTGGCGGCTGTTGTTTGGGTGTTGTTGTCTCCAGCTGTTGAGTACATGATTCCTGCGACAATCAAAATTAGGACTGCAAGTAATGCTCCTATGGTTGCTGCAAATTTGTAAATTTGTCCCATGTAATAATAGAGGAGTTGGTTTCCGGCGCTGCTGATATAAATCATTACTGGTTCGCAGATTTTATATTCTTTGTCTGGCGTTCCATATGCTTCTATAAGATCTTCATCAGTGGCTCCGCCGCTGCACTCCTTTTCATACTTAGCTACACATTTTCGTGCTTTTACCTCAGGGCCTTCGTAGCCTTTGGCCTGTTTTACTACTTTCATACTGCAATCAATCACTCTAAAACAATTGAAAGTGATTACTCCGTCTGGGGCTCCCAACCTTTCTTCAGCAATTGTTACCATTTCTCCTGCGAATGGGGTAGAACTCGTGTCCCCTTCTTTGTCTTCAACAGATGCATACTGATAATTTACATATTTGCAAACTTGGTCTTGTGTATATTCCGCAGAAGCGGTTTTTACGCCAACAAACATTCCTGCTGTGAACAGGGTGAGCAAAATCAAACTGTAAAATTTGTTTTTTTGCATTTACGTAGTGGTTTCAAAAAGTAAGTTTTGTACAAAAGAAATTATGAAATATGCAGAAAGTGTTATCACTAATCCTATGATTGCTCTTTGTAGAACTTCTTTGGCTTTGTTTAGTTGAGTTTCGTTTCCAGCTGCTGAGATCATAAGGAAGCCGGCAATTACTATGGCCAGGAAGCTTAAGGAGGCTGCGGTCAAAGCAATTAAGTTAATTGCCTGTAGGATGAAAGCTCCGACGGGGTTTTCAGTGTTTAAATATGCTTGATCTTGTTTTCCTTCGATGTATGAAGATTTGTCTGAGTCAACGGTTAAATATTTCCCTACATCAAAGCTTGAGTACTCTTTTCTTGCGTTACTTCGGCCTTCTTTGTTTTCTGCATCGGTTTTTTCTTGGTCTGCTATCTCGGCGTCTGTGGGGGGTTTAGGTGGATCGTCAGCAGCAAGTGCAATACCAAAATTAGCCAAGATAATTGTTACCGCTATTAACGCTTTTATTAGAATTGAAGTCCATGATGTGGCTTTTTTATTGCTCATTGGTATCAATGATATCTTCTGGAATGTTTTCCAGTGCGGTTTCTTCGTCGATAATTCCTGCTTCCAAGAGGTCTGTAACTGATCTTTTCATAGTTTGCATTCCTTCCTTGAATCCTGTTTCAATGGCGGAGTTGAGCTGATGAGTTTTGTTTTTTCGGATCATATTTGCAACAGCACTGTTGTTGATCATTATTTCCAGACCAGCAACACGTCCTCCTCCGTCTTTGGTTTTCATAAGTCTTTGCCAAACTACTGCTCGAAGTGAGGCTCCCAACTGCATTCTTATTTGGTTTTGCTGATTCGTTGGGAAGGCGTCGATTATTCTGTCTATTGAGGCTGCTGCTCCGTTGGTATGTAAAGTTCCGAAAACTAAATGGCCGGTTTCAGCTGCTGTTAATGCGAGTGAGATTGTTTCCAGGTCACGCATTTCACCGACAAGAACTACATCAGGGTCTTCACGTAGGGCTGAACGTAGTGCGTTTTGGAAACTTAGTGTGTGAGATCCTACTTCACGTTGATCTATAATTGAGCGGGCGTTTTCGTGAATATACTCAATTGGATCTTCGATTGTGATGATATGTTTTGGTCGGTCACCTAGATTGACTTCATTTACCATGGCGGCCATGGTTGTGGATTTACCAGAACCGGTTGGACCTGTGACCAGAACTAATCCGTTTTCTGATAAGGCAATTTCTTTTAATTTGTCTGGAAGTCCAAGTTCTGCCAATGTGTGAACATTGGGGGCGATTACTCTGAAACAGCCTGCAATTCCTTTTCTTTGAACGAATACATTAACTCTAAATCTGGAAATTCCGTGGGCTTCGTATGAAAAGTCTAAATCTAATTGCTTTGAAAATTTCTCCTTTTGTGTGTCAGTGAGAATTTCTCCTAAATATTCTTCGGCCATTTTTTTGGAAAGAACTGGATGTTCTTCAATGGAAATTAATTCTCCATTAAGTCGGAGAATTGGTTTACTGCCAGTAGTAATATATATATCGGAGGCTTTGTATTGGACGGCGGTTTTAAATATCTTATCTAGTTGTGGCATTTTTGTGTTTTAGTTTTATTTTTTGATGATTACGCCGCTTTGACAATTCTTTACTTGAAGTCCTCAGGGGAGATGTCTCCTTCGAAGCTTGGTAGGACGTTTTCGATGGCAGCCCATTCGCTTTCACTGTTTTCTGGGACCATAATGGTTATTTTGTCTCCGATTTCGGCTTTGAAATATGTAACTGAGGCAAGGAGAACTTTATATGATTTCCCCTCTGCAATAACCCGATATTGTCCGTCGTCGTATGTGAGTGTTCCGACTATTTTCTTTCTTTCAGCTGGACCGATTTGTTTGTAAAGGAAAGTTCCATCTTCTGTGATGGTTAATTTAAGAATGTCTCCAGGTACTAATTTTGATTTAGAAGCATAGTTCGCTGGAACTGAATAGACCCGATTGTCTGGTCCTATCATATTTTGACCTTCGAAAGTGCCTTCGATAATATGTTGTTCGCCAACTTGTTTGTGTGTGCCAATTTTCTCGGCCATTTTGGCGATTTGAGTTTTTCCTGAGTCCCCAGCCATTTCTTCTAACATATGTTTGGCAGATCGTATGGAAGATTCAGCGCTCTCTAGGATTTCTTTTATTAGGGCAATTTTTGATGATTTAGCCATTTGGAAAGAATAATTTTATTTTTTTGTGCGTTCGATTAATTATATCAAAAAAGTGCCTTTTAAACAATTAGAAAAGCCAAAACCTTGGGTTATGCCAAGCTAAAATTTAACTGCTCTTTTTTGTCTTTCCCAGGACTCGGTCCAGGATGATACGACGTGTGGCTCCAACATTGGTAAAGATTCGGAAGGTAAAGACAAATGCGGCCGCTAAATACAAATCCAGGCCGAGCTTATCACCTAGAATCGTGATTGCCACGGACAGTACAATGTTAAATGCCAGGCCAGTAATGAAAATTATTCCATCGAATTTGTCATTCGCTGTTTCTGCGCGGATTGCTCCAAAAAGTGCGTCTAAAACACCCATTATAATTACAGCAGAATATTTGGTTAGCTCAATTGGAATTGAAAAATTGAGTGCTAAGCCAACCAGGAGCCCCAGTAATATGCCAACGAATGCCCAGATCATATGAATTTACGTTGTGAGTGATTTTCTGTGTATATATTGTGCTTCGTTTTGCTTGAAAAGGCAATGTGGAAAAATATTTATATTCTCTGACCTTTTATCTTCGCTTGAAAATTACTTTTTCGGCGTTGCTGCCGGAAATTCGTAGGTCAATGTATAGAAGTGGGGTTTTATATATATCCAATTTTGGAAGTGATCGTTTTAGCTTTTCGATTTGGGATAGCATGTTTTTGTTTAGGTCGAACCAAACGTCAAAATCTTTCTCTGTTCGCAGGTGAACTTCGCGGGCTTTTCTGATATATACGGCTTCGACTATTTTCAGTCCGAACTTCTCCTCAAACAAATTAACTAATTTTACTATGTAGTCTAATTTTTCTTGATCTAGTGGGAAGGCGTTTATGCCGAGTGCTTGTTGTGTGGAAATTCGGATGTAGGGCAGGTCGGGGTTTTCTTCGTTTTCCATGATAATCATGCCATTTGTGTTGACCAGGTATTTTTTTTGTATTCGTAGGCCGTCGCTGCTGTCGATAATATTGATTATGTTGGCTTCCACAGGGTATTTTTCTAATTCGATTTCTATGGTTTTGGGAAATGCTTTTCTAACAATGGCGCTGTCGTATTCAGGTTTTTGTTTGAGAAGTTCTATGGAAAGTGGTGTTTCGTTGTATAGGAGGATGTTTTGATCTGCTAATTGCTCACGGACGATGCTGTTTAATTCTAGGTTTGTCGTTATTTCAGTGCCTTCTTCGTAAATTCGGAAATCTTCGATTATGAAATAATCTGTGAAGAAGAGAAAAAAGAAAATTCCACCAGTTATGAAACAGAGCAATAGAATTAGTAAAATCTTTTTTGCTTTGGAGAATGTATTAATCGAAAGGCGATTGGGGGGTTGGGCTAGGCGACTTGTGCCTATTGTTCTGACTTTTTTTCGTTTCTTGATGTGGCTGTAACTGTTGCTGCCAGTGTAAGGACTTGCTTTTGCTGACATTGAAATTTTACCTGAAATACGTCGGCGACTTTTTATGTCTGGACGTTTGTTATGTCTATTCGAGAGTTTTTTTGGTTTTCTACGGCCAAAAAGTGGCATTCAGGCTGCTGATTAAATATGGCTTTTTAAAGATACAGCAGGGAAAGAATAGTCACAAGCAGAAGGCCTACGAGGCCTACAGATAGAGGTTTGACCAGTTTTTTGTTTCCAAAGAAGTATGCTGTGGCCAACTTTTGTAGAAAGTTTAGGAAAATGACTCCGAGAATAATGTTTTTCGCTGCGTCGTATGTGATGCTTTTTCCAGCAATGTCCGCTGTGGAGATGATGATTGGGTCGTCGACTGCGAAGAAGGCCATTAAGCCGGCCAAGATGTAATACCAGTTTATATCTGCATAATTTAGAATAAGGTTGGCGGCGAGCATGGTTAAGACTACAAATCCAGCTAATTTGACTGCACTTAAGAGATTAAGTGGAGATTTCAGAGAGATTAGTTCGCCATTCTTTTTATTGCTTTGTTTGAGTTTTGTTTTGGACTTTGCTTTTTTCTCTCCATAAAAATGGAAGAATGTTCCAGATGCTAAAAGATATACACACATTGCAATCATTCCAGGGAATAATTTGTCGAAAAGTGGCTGGCTTAAAGTTCTGATCAATACAATCATTTTAAAGAAACTAGTACCACAAGCTAGTAAAATACCTGCAACGAACGGGTAAACAATGTCGGTTTGTTTTTTGCTTACGGAGGAGAGATTGAGGGAGGTTACGGTGCTGGAATAGAATCCTCCAATGAATCCAGTGAGACTGTAACCTTTGCCTTTTCCGAATAATCTTACGAGTACATATCCTAAAAAGTTTAGGCCGCTAATTATCACTATTAGGAGCCAAATTCGGTATGGATTGATTATGTCAGTATCTATTGTTGATGCAAATGCTGAAGGGTCGATTAATTGTAAAATATTGTGGTCAAAGCCCTGGTTTGGGAGGAAGGGTAGGATTATGAACGCGATAATAACGAATTTTATTCCGTCCATTAATTCGTCGTAGGAAATTCCGTAAATGATATTATGTAAAGTTGCTTTTAGTGAAATTACGAATGTTGTTATTACTGCTACTGCAAGCGCAACTTGGATTTCTCCTGAAAACGCTAAAGCTCCCATTAGAAAAACAATAATTGAGCTGATGGATGTCTTGTAACTCATTAGTTTTGCATCGTCTGTGTGTTTTTTGGTGAGTGGGTAGAAAACGAGTGCTGAAACTGCGGCAAAACAGATGATAAAGACCCAATCATTGACGATTTGGCTCAGATAAAGGGCAACACCTCCAAGTATACCAATTAGAACATTTGTGCGAACGCCAATCGGGCTTTGTTCTTTTGTGTCTTGGATGTTTTTTTCTCGTTCTAGTCCTACTATGGCACCAATTACCCCTCCCAAGAAAAGTTTAAAGATGATTAAATTGATTCCAATTAGCATGTTTGAGATATTAAATTATCTCGTTATTTTATCATGAATTAGCCTTTTTAGTAAGAGGAGGATGCTTAAAAAAGGCTTCGGCCTAAGTACATGGGGCTCAATGTTGTCTCAGGCTAATCAATAGTACTCCGGATTATAGAGGAGGGGATGGATCCCGCATCAAGTGCGGGATGACAATGTGAGGGTCCGGGATGACAATTACTCTTTTTTCTTTGCAACGGGTTTTTCGACTGCTGGCTTCTTTGGAGCGGCTTTATTGTCGGAATCATCTTTTGGCTCTGCTTTTTTGGAAGCTGGTTTTTTTGTTGCGGTTGTGGCTTTTGTGTCACCTACTCCACCCCCATAACGTGCTTCTTGAAGGGCAACGAGTAAAGGAGCTTTTCTGGCTTTGGCCTTGGCTTTATTTGCTTTTTTAGCATTACTGCTTTTTGGCCTTGTTTCGTTCATTGTGTGTAAACCGTGTTGATGAGAGGGCATATTGAAAAATTAAGTTACATTTCGTTCGGAAGCTGTCTAATTAAAGCGAAACTGGTGTTAAAAGTCAAATTTGGAATGTTTATTCTAGATCTTCTTCAATAATCAGTATTTTACTGTGAATGAGATAGCTCATTACTTCTTCCTGATTTTCTGGAGATAGTTGGTCTAGTTCTTGAAAGTATTCTTCAATTAATTCTTTAATTCTTAATTTATGCAGTGTGATTTTTAATGCTAACGTGTTTAAGAAATTTTTGTTGTCTTTAACCCTATTTCGTGTGTTGTTAACATGGGTAACCTGATCTGCGGCTCTTTGATCGTTCAATTGCTGCAGAGCGCTTCTACTTTTAAAATATCCAAATAGTTTTTTCTTTTGTTCTTTATAGCTTCTCGACAGTTCTTGTGATGTTTGTGATAGAGGTGCTGTAGTTTCAGCCTCAAGAGATACTTCCATTTGTTGAATTTCAGCTTGAAAAATATCGAATTGCTCATTTAGAGATAATAGTGAGTCAATTAAGTTGTCTAGAGCACTTGCGAGTGGAAAATTTGCTGGTAAGGCTTCATTAATTAGCACTTCTGAAGAATAGCCAGGTACGGTTTTGCCTGGAATTCCCCGGATTTTGAGGAGTCTTGCTTGTTCTGTTTGTTCGGTGATTGAAATACATTCGAGGTCTCTATCTGTTTCAATCGATATTGATTCTCTTGAGAGGCCAGTTATATGTGACACCGGTTCTTTAGATTTCTCTTTTGCTTCAGTGTCGAGGCGGCTTTTACCTAATTGTTTGATCCTTTCTGCGCTCATTTCTATTCGGCTAAGTGTTTATAAGAACATATAATCAGTAGCAAGTCAAATCTTGCTATTGAGTTGCCATCGTCTAATAAAACACTCCTTTAATGAAAATATTACAAAAAAACCTTGAATTTATTCCTTTGGCCCGCGTGAAGCTTGTTTTCTATCGTTTTCGGTGAGTAATTTTTTGCGTAATCGAATGGATTTTGGTGTAATTTCTACCAATTCGTCTCCTTGGATGAATTCAAGGGCCCCTTCAAGGGTAAGAATTTTTGGTGGTGTCAATTTTATTGACTCGTCTGATGAAGTTGTACGCATGTTGCTTAATTTCTTTTCTTTGCATGGATTTACTACTAGGTCTTCTGGGCGGGAATTTCCACCGATAATCATGCCTGCATAAATTGCGATGACTGGTTTTAGAAAAATAACCCCTCTTTCTTGTAAATTCCATAGAGCAAAGGCAACTGTTGTGCCTTTTACGCCGGAAATTAATACTCCGTTTTGTCTTTGGTCGAGGTGTCCTTTGTATGTACCATACTTTAAAAAACTGTGATCAAGTAGCCCTTCTCCTCTGGTGTCCATAATGAATTCTGTTCTGAATCCAAGTAAACCACGAGTGGGAATTTCGTATTCAAGACGCGTAACACCATTTGTTGTTTGCATGTCTTTCATATCTCCTTTTCTTTTTCCGAGCTTTTCAATTGTTGTTCCGGAGTATTCTTCTGGTACTGTTATTACCAATTGCTCTATTGGCTCTTGTTTTTTGCCATCGATTTCTTTGAAAATTACTTCTGGTTGTGAGACTTGTAATTCGAAACCTTCTCGGCGCATGCTTTCTAAAAGTACAGAAAGATGTAATTCTCCACGTCCGGAAACTTTGTATCCGTCTGTTCCTGCAATTGTTTCTACTTTGAGCCCTACATTTGTCTGAAGTTCCTTGTCCAGACGATCTTTTATGTGGCGTGTAGTGACGAATTTTCCTTCTTGTCCTGCGAAGGGGGAGTTATTGACAAGAAAATTCATGGAAAGGGTTGGCTCGTCTATTTGTAGTAGTGGAAGCGGTTCTGGATTTGCTGGATCTGCTATTGTTTCACCAATTGTGATGTCTACTAAACCTGCGAGTGCTACAATTTCTCCTGCAGTGGCTTGTTGCACTTCTGTTTGGCGAATTCCTTCGTAAATATACATCTTTGTAATTCGAGCGGATTTTTTGCTTCCGTCTCTTTTACATACTGTGACGTTTTGCCCAACTTTTAGCATTCCTTTGCCAATACGGCCAATCGCGATGCGGCCTATATAATCGTCGTAGCCCAGGTTTGTTACTTGCATTTGAAGAGGTTCTTTTTCTAGGCTTTCGTCATATATTGGGATGTATTTGAGAATTGTTTCCAAAAGGGGGGTTAGGTCTGTGCTTTCGTCGTTTAGGTTGTTTTTTGCAATACCATGTTTTCCGATTGCATATATAATAGGGAAGTCTAGTTGTTCATTGTTGGCGCCAAGTTTAACGAATAGATCGAAAACTTCATTTACAACTTCCTCGGCTCTTTGGTCCGGGCGATCAATTTTGTTAATTACAACGATTGGTTTGTGTCCGAGTTGTAGGGATTTTGATAATACAAATTTCGTTTGTGGCATTGGGCCTTCTTTGGCATCTACTAGCAAAATTACATTGTCTACCATCTTTAGCACTCGTTCTACTTCTGAGCTAAAATCGGCGTGGCCTGGGGTGTCTACTATATTGATTTTAACGTCCTTATATTTAGAAGAACAGTTTTTGGAAAAAATCGTGATACCGCGCTCTTTTTCTTGATCATTTGAATCCATTACTAATTCACTCACTTTCTCGTGAGTGTTGAAGGCGCCGCCTTGTTTAAGTAGATGATCCGTAAGGGTTGTCTTACCGTGATCTACGTGCGCGATTATGGCGATTGATAAGGTTTTCATATCGTTTCTGGGTTTATAGCTGTCGGATATTAGCTGAAGGTGGGGAATTTGGCAAATGAAAAGGGAAAATCCTATTTTTCCTTTGGTTCTTTGGTGTAGAGAATGTACGAATAAAGAATGGGGAGAATAACTGCGATGGCGATACTGATTATGAAAAGTGCAAATTGTATGGGGCCAGGCACTAATGCACTTATTATTATAAGGCTGCCAGAAGCCATGAATGCTTTTCCACCAAATCGATGTGATTTATTCCAAACTTCTTCACTGGAGAGCGTCCATGGTGTTCGCAAGCCCATCATCCAGTTGCTCTTAATTTTGCCCATGAAATTTCCCATTATAATAAATAGTAATCCTACTAAAATTGGCATGAAAATTTCTACTGGTAGGGGATAACCAATTCCGATCAGACCAATTAGCATGTAAATTATTGTCAAAAACCCAATTATTAGGTTTTTGAAGAGATGGTATACATGTTTGAATTCAGTGTAGCGGGCTTTCTTAGGGTCGATGTATGGCAGGGCTAGGAATAGAAGATATATGCCTAAGTTTAGGGCGGGGAAGAAAAATGCGGCGAATTCTTTTGAACTGTAGCCGTCTATGTTGCCTTTGAAATTCCAATGAGTTGGAACTTGTTCTGGGAATTTACTATAGAAATAGCTGGAAATCCCTATGGATAGTATTATTAGTAGTATCGGAAATAGCTCGGTTTTTAGTGTTGGATGAACTGGATTTTTCATAGATGTGAAATTTAAGATTTTGAGAAAAATTTTATTATTTGGGAGGCTACTTCTTCAAAAACGCTTACATTTAATGAATAAATGATTTCTTGGCCATCTCTGTGTGAGGTTACTAGTCCTGCATTTTTGAGTACATTCAAGTGATGGGAGAGGGAAGGGGCGGTTATTTTGAAGTTTTCGCCAATTTCGCCGGCAGAGAGGTCGTATTTTTTTAGTAATTCGATGATTTTATGTCGTGTCGGATCAGCTAATGCAGCATATGTTTTGCTAAGACTCATTTGTTTTGTCGAAATTAATATTTAGATAATTAGATAACTGTCTAAATATTAATCAAATATAAAAGGGGAGTCAAGCTTTTGCAATCCATGACTTTTCGATTCTTCGAAGTTGGCGTCGATGTTCTTTGTAATTTGGGTCAAATTTTGAAACTTTTGCCCAGAAACGTGGTGAATGGTTCATTTCGAATAGATGACAATATTCGTGTATGGCGATGTATTGCTGAATGCTAAGTGGAAGTTTAGCTATGTCGACATTGAAGTTTAAATTGTTTTTGTCTGAGGCTGATCCCCACCGGGATTTTAATTTTTTGTAGCGGATTCCATTTAATGTGCGTGGTGCGAATTGCTGTAACAGAAGAAGCGTTTGCTCGATAATGTTTTTTGTTGAGTGTTTGTATAGTTTCTCTTTTAAAATGCCGAGTTGTTCATTTTGTTGTTTAGTACTGAGATCATAGCAAAGAGTTGCATGTGCGTAATCATCACGAATTTCCAAACGAGACTTTTTCAGAGAGTGATATCCTATTTTTATGGGTAGTGTTTTACCTTGGTAGGCGATTTCTTGCATATTGTATTTATAGTCTGTAATAGTTGATTTAGCAAAATGTGATCATAAATTATGCATTTGGATAGTACAGAATTTGAATTGCTTGTGAAACGGGCTTATGAGAAGGGACTTCCTGAGGAATTTCAAGGTGAATTGGAAAATGTGGCTATTGTTATTGAGCCTTTGCCCAGAGCAGATTTCAAGCAAGGGCCTGGGCGAATTTTATTGGGGCTTTTTGAGGGGGTTCCGAATACTGCTACTCATTCCATGTTTAGAGGGACTCTACCTTCAAAAATTACATTGTTCGAAAAAAATATTTTAGCGTCATCGCGTGATTTGCAGGAATTAGAAAAATTGATTCTGGAAGTTTTGCTACATGAAGTGGCTCATTATTTTGGATATAATGAGGAACAGATGGTTTATATGGATGCGAAGCTTAGAAAGAAATTAGGAAGGAAGCCCAGATAATATACTTTTCACAATTGTTTTAACGTCATTTGCCGAGTTTGCTTGCATTAGCTCCATCCGTGTTTCCTTCGCCCCATCGAATCCTTTGCAGTACCAGCCCAGATGTTTTTTCAAGGGAGCAAAGCTTTTTGGTCTGATTCCGTTTATTTTTTCATAAATTTCGCAATGTTCAATTGCGGTTTCTAGTTTTTCTTTGATGCTCGCATCATATTTTTGGAAAACCCATGGATTTCCAAAGCATCCACGTCCAATTAATACTCCATCAACCTTGTATTTTTTTATTTTGGCGAGAGCATCTTTGTGCGAACTTACATCTCCATTTCCGAGAATGGTTGTTGCTGGTCTGAGTTTTTTGATTAGTTTGGCCGCTTTTGCAATTTCTTTCCAATCAGCTTCTCCAGAATACATTTGTTTGAAGGTGCGACCGTGTAATGAAATATTATCTGGTTCCGCATCCAATAATGCTGAGATCCATTCTTCGGTTATGTGTTCATCAAGTCCTGTGCGTGTTTTTACTGAAATTGGAAGTAATTTTCGCTTAGGTTTTGCATGAATCTTTGGGGAGGTTTTTATATATTCAATAATTCTCGGATGTACGTTTGCATCTTCTAAGCTTGCTCCCTCTAGCCAATCTGTGGCAGCTTTTTGGCATTGTTTAATTATTTTTTGAGCTAGTTCTGGTGTGGAAATTAGTTTGGCCCCTGCTCCATGAGCAAAAACACTTTTAGATGGGCAACCCATGTTGATATCGATTCCATCAAATCCTAATTCACAAATTACAAAGCAGGAAGAATAGTAGGCTTCTAAATTTGTTCCGAATATTTGTGCAATAATTGGGTGTTCATTTTTTTCGTATTCAAAAGCTTTCAGAGGTTTAATTGCCCCATGAGCAAGACCTTCTACGGTAGTGAACTCTGTAAAAATAATATCCGGTTTTCCGTGTTTTACTACAATTTGTCGGAAAGCGGCATCTGTAACTCCATCCATAGGCGCTAATCCGATTATCGGTTTTCTAATTTTTTCCCAAAAATCTGAATGCATAAATCAAATCTATCTGTTATACTCTGCTCAAACAAAATTTAAAATTTCAACATGGTTAAAGTTAAAGCAAAAGCTGTTAAAAAGACAAAGAAATTTTTGACTGCGGATCAGCTGAAATGGTTCAAGGATTTTCATTCTTATACTAATTATATTGGTGCGGCTTCTCTATATTTGAAAGATAATTATTTTTTAGAGCGTCCATTGGTGAAAGATGATATTAAAGACAGAATACTTGGTCACTGGGGAACTGTTCCGGGACTTAATTTTATTTATGCACAAGCGAATTTTATTGTGCAAAAATATAAACAAGAGGCTCTTTTTATTACTGGTCCTGGACATGGTGCGCCTGCAATTCTTGCATGTAATTTTGCTGATGGAACCATGGGCGAATATTACAAAGAATATACTCGTACTGCAAAAGGGATGGGGAATTTAATTAAAGATTTTTCATGGCCATATAAGTTGCCTAGTCATGTTACTCCGGATGTTCCGGGTTCAATTTTGGAGGGCGGTGAGTTGGGATATTCTTTGTCTACAGCTTTTGGAGCGGTAATGGACAATCCAAATTTGGTTGCTTTTTGTGTTTGTGGGGATGGCGAATCTGAATCTGGTCCTATGGCTGCTGCTTGGCATTCAAATAAATTTTTAAATCCAGCTGAGTCTGGTGCTGTTATTCCAATTATTCATGTTAATGGTTATAAGATTTGTGGGCCTACAATTTATTCTACAATGTCAAATAAGGAGTTGACTCAGTTGTTCTGTGGTTATGGATATAAACCATATATTGTCGAAGGTACTGATGAGACTTTGTATGAAAACATGGCTCAAACCATGGATGATGCTTATCAGGATGTTCGAGAGGTTTGGAGAGCAGCGCGTGAAGATGGAAAGGTAGTTAAGGCTGTTTGGCCAGTTATTATTCTTCGATCGATGAAAGGATGGACCGGAGCTAAAAAAGTTGGAGATTTAAAAATCGAGGATCACTATCGAGCACATGGAATTCCTTTGAAAGTACCGAAAAGTAATCCTGCTGAATTTACGGCTTTGAATAAATGGCTTTGTTCATATAAACTCAAGAATTTGGTTGATAAGAATGGCAAACCATTACCGAAGGTTACGAAATATATTCCTAAGGGGGCACTTCGCATGGGAATGTGTAAACATGCATATGGTGGTGATATTGTGAAAGCTTTGCCAATGTCTAAACCTGAAAAATTTGAATTTAATGGACATCATGGTGAAATAATGGCTCCCAATACAGGAGTGGCCACTGAATGGTTGAATGATGTTTATGAGATGGATAAGAAGAAGAACAAAATGTTGCGATATTTTTCTCCTGATGAAACGGAATCTAATAAGATGGGTAAGTTGATGAAAACTGTTGGACGTCAATATATGTGGCCTGTTAGAAAAGGTGAAGACTTTATTGATCGAAATGGTCGTGTGATTGAGATGTTGTCAGAACATACTTTATTGGGTCACTTACAAGGGTATTTATTGACTGGTCGTCATGGGATGTTTTCCACTTATGAGGCTTTCTCTATGGTGAATGTTAGTATGGTGGATCAATATTTGAAGTTTATTAAACAGGCGGAACGGATTAGATGGCGAAAACCAGTAGCATCGATGAATTATTTGCTTACTTCGAATTGTTGGAGGCAAGAACACAATGGTTTTTCTCATCAAAATGTTGGATTTATCAGTAATGCCTTGGAAAAACATGCTGATTACAGCTCTGTGTATTTTCCTTCAGATGGGAATAGTTTAATGGTTACATGGGAGCATAACTTAAAGAGTAGAAATAAAGTTAATGTCGTTGTTGCCGGTAAAAGAGAATTGCCGCAGTGGTTGTCTATGAAAGAAGCCAGACGGCAAGCAAAGGATGGTGTGATGGCTTGGAATTGGATTGACCCTGATGGATCGGCTAATCCTGATATAATTTTGGTTGCCGCTGGTGATTATATGGCGGAAGAAGTTGTTGCTGCTGTGGATATATTGCGTCATGAAATTCCTGCATTTAAGACGCGTTTTGTTTATGTCAGCGAAATGACTTCTCGTGGACTTGGAACTGCAAGAAAACCATTCAATGGATCTAATATGCCTGACTTTGAGAGAATGTTTGGAAAAAAACAGCCGATTCTTTTTAACTTCCATGGTTATGCGATTACTGTAAAGAAACTTCTGTTTGATCATCCACATGCGCATCGATTCTCGGTTCATGGTTATAATGAGGAGGGCTCTACTACAACCCCATTTGATATGCAGTACCGAAATGGAACTTCACGTTTCCATCTTGTAATTGAGGCGATGGAAAAGGCTGGAGTAAATAACAAACGATATGCTCGAAAAGCGAAGGCCTTGGTTCGCAAGTATAAGAAGAAATTGGTTGAGCATGAAAGATATGTAAAGAAATATGGAGTTGATTTACCAGAAGTAGTGCATTGGAAATGGGATAATTAGGAGCCTTTTAAGGGGAGGGATGGATCCCGGATCAGGTCCGGGATGACAAGTTGATTCATTAAAAATTAATTATATCGTTATGGATATATATTTGGATACCGCTAATTTGGCGGATATTAAGAAGTATGCAGATTTAGGAATTGTGGATGGGGTTACAACCAATCCATCATTGATAGCAAAAGAGGGAGTGTCTTTGGAAAAACGGGTCAAGGAGATTTGTGAGGTTATTAGTGGGCCGGTTAGTTCGGAGGTTATTGCGACTGAGACTTCTGCGATGGTCAAGGAGGGACGAAAGTATGTGACTTGGGCAGATAATGTTTATGTAAAATTGCCAATGACTGTGGATGGAATTCGGGCTTGTAAAATTCTTAGTGACGAAGGAGTTAACGTGAATATGACTTTGATTTTTTCGATTAATCAGGCTTTGCTTGCTGCGAAGGCTGGTGCTGCTTTGGTGAGTCCATTTGTGGGACGATTGGATGATATCGCTGAAAATGGGATGGCCTTGGTGAGGGAAATGGTTACGGTTTATGAAAATTATGATTTTGATGCACAGGTTTTGGCGGCTTCTATTCGTCATCCAGAGCATGTGGCTCAGGCTGCGATGATGGGGGCTGATATCGTGACGATTCCGCCGGCAATACTTGATCAATTATTTCATCATCCATTGACTGATGTTGGTTTGAAAAAATTCTTGGCTGATTGGAAAAAGGTAAAGGGGAAACAAAAATAATTTTTTTCGCATATGTTGAAATTTGATTTTGAAAATTTAAAAGAGTTATCTGGGGAAAATGGAGTTGCTGAGTCTGAGTGGAGTGAGTGGGAAGATAAATTACTTCATTATCGGGAGGCAGCTGTGTCTGGTGGGTTGGGATTTGCTGATATTTTAGATGATGATGGGATTGTTCAGCAGGTTAGTGAATTTGCGCAATCAGCGAAAGGGCGCTTTGAGAATGTGGTTGTGTTGGGTGTTGGAGGGTCTTCTTTAGGAGCGATATGTTTGCAAAATAGTTTGACGCCTTTGATTTCTGACAAAACAGAGAAACTTCCTCGCTTAACTGTTTTGGATAATATTGATCCAGTTTTGTTGGCTGAGTTTGAGAAGTCTGTCGATCTGAAAAAAACTTTGTTTATAGTAATTACAAAGTCTGGTGGAACACCGGAAACATTATCGCAGTTCTTGTATTTTCAGAATCGGATGGCGGAAGCTCACTCTGAATGGCAGCAGAATTTTGTATTTGTTACTGGTCAGAATGATGGTTTGTTACGCAAAATATCAGCGGAAAATCCAGATATTCCAGTTTTTGATATCCCAGAGAATGTAGGGGGTCGTTTTTCTGTTTTAACTGTTGTTGGTTTATTGCCTGCGGCGTTAATTGGGATAGATATTGCAGGTCTTTTATCTGGAGCAGAGAAAGCACGGGCCAGGTTTCTGCGTGGTAAATTGTCTGAGGATGCGGCTTATAAACTGGCTTTGTCTCAGTATCTTTTCCATACAAAAGGTAAGACTCAAACTGTTTTTTTCTCTTATGCTCAAAAATTACAATGTTTGTCAGAATGGTATAGGCAGTTATTGGCTGAAAGTATTGGAAAAGAAAAAAATCGTGCAGGGAAAAAGGTGAATGTTGGTATTACCCCGATTATGGCGCTTGGAATTACTGATCAGCACTCTCAAAGTCAATTATATATGGATGGTCCGAATGATAAATTGTTTATTGTGTTGAATGTTGGGGAGCCGGAGGTTGATTTGGATATCCCATATAAAAAAGAGTGGTGTGATAATGGTTTGGAATACTTGAAAGATGTTAGCTTTAATAAATTGTTGCAAACTGAACGGGCCGGAACGATTGCTGCGTTGAAAGAACGTGGTCGTCCAGTGATTACAGTTGAAATGGAGAAATTAGATGCAACGCATTTGGGTGAAATGCTTTTTACTTTGGAAGCTTCAATTGCTTACTTGGGAGAACTTTTTGATATTAACGCCTATGATCAACCAGGTGTGGAATTGTCTAAACAATTTACAAAAAAGATGTTAACTGAATAAAAATGAATAGCCCTCGTATTGGCCGAAGATTGTCTAGGAAGCACTTAAAGGTGTTTAGAACTTTAGCTAAAGATTCTCGTGGGATGATTTTGGATATGGTTACAAGGGCGCAAAGTGGTCATCCGGGTGGGGCTCTTTCTTCTTTGGATATTTTGACTGTTTTGTATGCTGGGATTGTTGCTCAGACTGGAGAAAAGTTGGTTGTGTCTAATGGACATGTTTCCCCCGCAGTATATGCTACGCTGGCCCAGCTGGGTTTAGTCCAGAAAGATGATGTGATTGAAGGGTTTAGAGCAAATGGTAGTGATTTTGAGGGGCATGTGGCTCGATTGGTTCCAGGAATTTTGTATGGCTCTGGACCTTTGGGGATTGGCCTTTCTGTGGCGTCTGGGATGGCTTGGGCGGAGAAGAATCCTGTAGGGAAAAAGACAGGACCTGTTCGTAAGGTTTTTGCGGTGATGGGGGATGGTGAGTCTCAGGAGGGAGAGGTTTATGAGATGATGAATTACGCCGGTCATAATAAATTGGACAATTTAATTGTGATTTGTGATGACAATGGAGTGCAGCTTACGGACAGCGTTCATAATATTGTCAATAATAATATAGCTGGGCATTTCGAGGCGGCCGGGTGGAAGGTTTTGTATACGAATGGTCATGACTATGCAAGGCTTTGGACTGCCATTGGGAAAGCTTACAAAACTAAGGGACAGCCAGTTTTGATTTTGGCAAAAACTGTGATGGGTAAGGGTGTAAATTTTATGGAAAAAGAAGGGTTGGCGAAACGTGCGACATGGCATGGCAAAGCTCCTTCTGTTGAAGAAGTCGAGGGTGTGAGGAAGCGGTTTAATCTTTCAAAACGAGAAACAAATTTATTGGAAGAATTCAGAAAAAGTGTTAAATGGAAACCTGGAAAACCTCAGTTAAAGTGGCCAACTAAGAGTTTTGTTCGTGTTGGAAAGTCGCGGCTGTATGCAGCGGACGAATTAACTGATTGTAGATCTGCTTATGGCCAGACTCTTTTGGACTTGGTGAAATCGAATTCAAATGTTGTGGCGATGACTTCTGATTTGCGGGGGTCTGTGAAAACTGGATTGGTTGCGGATGAGGTTCCAGAAAAACATATTGAGTGTGGAATTGCTGAGCAGCATATGATGTCGATGGCTGGAGGGCTAAGTTTTAGTGGATATATTCCTTTTGTATCGACTTTTGCGGTTTTTATGAGTTCGCGTGCTAAAGGGCAGGCTCGACTAAATGATGTTAACAATACAAATGTGAAAATGGTGTCGACTCATTCCGGGGTTTCTAATGGACCGGATGGTCCGACTCATCATGCTCTGGATGATAGTGGAGCGTTTTTGGGCTTTTTAAATACAAAATTAATTGAACCGGCAGATCCAAATCAGACTGATAGAATAATTCGATATGTGGCTGCAAATAATGGAAATTACTATGTGCGATTAGGTCGACAAAAGCTTCCTGTTGTTACTGATCTTGCTGGGAAACCTTTTTATAATTTGAAATATTCATATCGTTATGGGCGGACCGATTTGATTAGAAAAGGACGCGGGGTAACTGTGGTTGCAATCGGGGCTACTGTGAATGAGGCAATTTTAGCTTGGGAAAAAATGAATAGTATGAAGAAACCATTTGATTTAGTTGCGGTAACTTCTATTAAAAAGTTTGATAAAATTTTACAGGAGTCATTAAAGAGAAATAATAAAGTGCTTACTGTTGAGGATCACAATTTAAATTCTGGTTTACATTCACAAATTGCGATGTTTGCTGCAGAAAAGGGAATTACTTTGAAACACTTTGGAGGACTCGGAATAAAAAAATATATGACTTCCGGAACTGTGGAAGAATTGTATGAAAGTGCTGGTATAAACAGTAAAAGTGTTATAAAATATCTTTGTAAAATATCATAAAAATAAAAATAAATGGGAGTAGTAAAAGGAATTGTTGACCGTTATCGTGTCAAAAAATTGAATCTAAAAAAGGCGTTGAAGAATAAACATTTTCGAGTGTCTATTTTTGGTTCGGCTAGACTTAAACCCGGAGACAGTATTTATGAAGATGTGTTTGATTTAGCTGAGCACATTGGTTCACGTGGTTATGATGTTGTTACTGGTGGTGGGCCTGGTTTAATGGAAGCTGCTAATGCCGGACATATGGCTGGAGATAGAAGAAATCGTGCGGATTCTATTGGTTTGGTTATTCATTTGCCTTTTGAAAGTGCAGGAAATAAACATTTGGAAATCAGACGTCGGTTTATGCATTTTTCAGATCGTTTGGATACGTTCTTAGCTCTTTCTCATGTGATGATTGTGACTACAGGTGGAATCGGATCGCTTTTGGAGCTTTATTATATGTGGCAACATATGCAGGTGCATCATGTTGCTTATAAGCCAATTATTTTGGTTGGAAAAATGTGGAGAGATTTGATTATTTGGATGAAAGAAGATGTTTTGACTGGAGGTCTTGTTAGTCCTGCAGATTTTGACTATATATATATTGCAAATGACAATGATCAAGCGATGGCAATGATTGATACTTTTCATAAGCTATATCGAAAAGAAAAAAAGTTGCGTCAGATTGTTTGTCACAAGGCAATTTGTGCAATTCCAGGTGTGCAATTGACTGGTAAGATTAAAGGGCATTTGGAACAAGCCACAAGAAAGAAATTGGAAAGAGCTTTAGCAAATAAAGCAGCTAAGAAGAAAAAACCTGCTGTTAAAAAACGGAAGGCAGTTAAGTCTAAGGTAGTGAGGAAAAAAGCTGCTCCAAAAAAGAAGGTTGCTGCAAAGAAAAAAGTCTCAATTGGCAAATTGGTTGGTAAGAAGAAAAAGCGTTAGTCTTGTTTGGACTAGTTTTTAATTCGCAGCCAAATTGGTGCATGATCAGAGCCAAGTGTTTCGCTGTCTATATCTGCATCTATTAGTTTGTCTTTTAATGAAGAATTGGTGATGAAGTAATCAATTCTCCAGCCGATATTTCTGTCACGTGCTCGTGTTTTCATATCCCACCATGAATATCGCTCAGGTTCTTTGTGAAAATTTCGAAAAGAATCGATATATCCTTTCTCATCAATAATATGATTGAGCCATGCTCTTTCTATTTCCATGAAACCGGAGGTGTTGCGGTTTTCTTTGGGACGAGACAGGTCAATTTCGTTATGAGCAGTGTTAACGTCTCCACAAAACACAGTTGGTTTTGGAAGTTTTTCAATCATGGCTTCAAATTTATTGTAGAAATCCAATTTGTATTCTATACGATGGGGCCCTTGGCCTCCATTTGGGAAATATCCTGTGAAGAAAAAGAAGTTTTCGAGTTCAAGACCGAGTAGCCGGCCTTCATCGTTGAGTATTGGATCTTCAAAATCAGTGATTACGTTTATTGGCTCCAGACGAGTGAAAATACCAACTCCTGAATATCCTTTACGTTCTCCTGACTTCCAATATGCTTTATATCCGTCAATTTCTAACAAGTCCTTGCTGAGTTGTTCAGGATGGGATTTTGTTTCTTGAACGGCAACTATGTCAGCGTTTGTGGAAAGTAGCCAAGGAATGAATCCCTTTTTTTCTTGAGCGCGTAGGCCGTTGACGTTCCAGCTGTAAAATAATAGTTCGGACATTTTGTTTTGTCATTTGCGTGAAAATTGTAGCCTACAATCTAATATGGCGCAAAATTGAACTTGAGATTGGTTTGACTCTATTGAATTCCTTGATTATAAAGTGAACTGAATTTATATTGTGTTCATATGAAAAAAATAATTGTATTGATAGCTTTAGTGATGTTTGGGGTTTGGTATGGCTATGGGCGATTAAGGAGTTATTTTAAGGAGCCTGTCCCGGAACATGTATCTATTAATGAAGTGATTGCTGCGAATGTGACTGATGATTGGATGTCTGATTTAACTAATGAGTCAGATGTGAAGCTGGGTATTGCTATTCCAGAAGAGTTGAATTTAGATATTCAGTTCTATTCACAAGCACCTTATGGAGACTGGAATTATCCTTGGCAGGAAGCGTGTGAGGAGGCAAGTGCTCTTCTTGTGGCGAATGCTTATTTTGAACGCCACTGGTCAGTATTAGAGTTTAATAATGAACTTCTGCTTCTTATTGATTGGGAGAAAGTGGCTTTTGGCTCCTATGAACACACTAATGTTCGTCAAACTGCTCAGATTTTTGATGATTATTTGAAATTAAAGACTGTTATTCATGAAGATCCGACTTTTGAAGATGTTCAGCAAATATTAGCAAATGGCCATTTAATTGTCATGACTTTTTCGGGGAAGGAAATCAACAATCCTTTTTACAGTAATGGGGGCCCTGTTTACCATGCGATGGTAATAAAGGGGTATACAAAGGATAGAAAATTAGTCGTTCATGATGTGGGTACTAAGCGTGGTGAAGATTATGTGTATACTTGGGATGTGATTGAAAGCGCACTTCATGATTATGATGTGCCTATTAAAAACGGTGCGAAACGGTATATCGAGATTCTTCCTCCGAGTGGTTTCTAAAAGAAAAATTAAAGCTTATGTTTAATTCAAAAAGCTTAACATTACCTGTGTTGAGAGGGAAAATTGCCTTTTCGACTGTTGTTCAGGCGGTTGGGAAGATTGTGCATCTTGGAGTTTCAGTACTGGTGATGAAGATTATTTCCAATTATTTGACTCAGGGCGACTATGGGATTTATGCATCGATTGTTGAATATGCTCTGTTTTTCTCTGTAGCGGCAAATCTGGGAATTTTTGGGAATACTGTTAGAGAGATGAGCAAGGCTCCTCATGATGGGAAACTTTTTGTGAATGTACTATTGTTGCGAGTTATTACGGCGCTCATTTTCTTTGTTTCTGCTGTGCTGTATTTAGTGTTCGGTGGCTTTGATGAGGTTTTTGTAATTGGCACTTTTTTGTTTTGCAGTGCTTTGTTTTTTGACTATGTGACTTCTGTGTGTGATGGGATGTTGCAGGCGAATTATTTGATGGGGCGGGCTACTGCGGCGTTGGTGGTGGGAAGGGTGGTTTTGCTTGGTGTTATTTATTGTATTACTGCATATGTTGCACCAGAGGCTGGTTTTGCTAATATCCCTCTGTTGTTTTTGGCTGTAATTAGTGCAAGTTTTGTTACAGCAGGGATGAGTTTGTTTTTTGTTATGCAGAAAATTGAGTTGAAATTCAGTTTTGATCGTGCGTTTATGATGAAGATTCTGATGATTAGTTTGCCCTTTGGGATTATTAACATTTTAAATAGTCTATATTTTCGATTTTTGCCGGATTATTTTTCCAGAGGAATAATGACAGATGAGCAGTTTGCGACTTTCAATGTTTCTTTTAAAATTGCGCAGGTTTTAGGTTTGTTTTCAACAATATTAATGTATTCTGTTTTGCCTGGATTTAAGCAATACTTAGTTAATGAAAACTGGACAAAAGTGAGATTTCTAATTAAATGGATTTCGATAATTCTCATTGGTGCTGGGGTTGCGATAGTTGTGTTTGGTTCTTTACTGGGACCGTTTATGTTGGAAGTCCTGACACACAAAAAGTACTTTTTACCTGAATTCTGGTTTGTTTTACCTCTCATGTTGTTATTGTCTGCGATTTCTTACGGATACGATCTTGTGTTGATTACTTTGTTTGCGATGAATAAAGAGATGTGGTTTTTGAAGAGAGAGTTTTTTGCGTTAATTTTTGCGGGTTTATTGTTCGGAGCTTCTTTTTGGATTGATACTTTAGAGTTGAAGATTTTGTTTATAATTTTGGGAGCGATTGTTGGAGAGTTGGTAATGGTTGTGTTGGGTGGGATTAAAGTGAGGAAGTTGTTGAGAGAGTCTTAGTGCGTTTATGTATTATTTATTTATTTCAGGATGAAAATACTAGGAGTTTCGGGGAGTCCAAGAGATAAAAGTACTAATTTCATGATGCGAACTGTTCTTGATGCAACAGAGGAGGACTATGAATTGATAAAATTGAAAGATATAGATATTAGCCCCTGCAAAAATTGTATGGGTTGTCATGATACTTTTGAGTGTGCTGTAAAAGATGGTATGCAACAGATATATCAGAAGTTAATTGATGCAGATGTTATTGTGTTTGGTAGCCCAACATTTTTTGACAATGTATCGGGAAGGATGAAGACTTTTATGGATAGATGTTTGCCATTTTATTTTTCTGGGGAACTTGAAGGTAAAAAGGTGGTAGTTCTTTCAGGAGGTGGTTTTAGTAAACTAATTGAACTTGATGACAAGGGTGAATGTATAACGTGTAAAGAGGGTGATCTCTGTAATAGGTCAGTGTCCCGTTGCATAGATTCTATTAAATACTTTGTAAACCACATGGGTATGGATTTGGTTGCGGAGTTGGGGACTATTCATGGTGACCCTGCTGCCAAAAAAGAAGAGTTGATTAAGATTGGAAAGGGATTGGTGAGATAAGCAATTAGTTTTTGTGAGATTGCATTTGCTTGTGGATTAATGGGGGTATATCGAAACTTGCTTCAGGGGAGGAAGTGTGTTATAAAGTTATCTATGGACAATCTGCAATCTACAAACATGGAAAATGGGAGGGATAATAAGACGGACAAATTACGCTATGTTTTGAACAGGCGTGTTGACTTTGTGAGGTCAGTATTTGCTGTGCCGGGGACTGAATTGTCGATGGATGTTTTTAGAACAGTGCTTGCTGAATTGAAATTAGGTAGGGGGCGTGAGATTAATGAAGCACAAAGAAAATTAGTCGATGCTCATAAAGCACAAGTAAAAAGAATATTGAGAGAAAATATTCGGTTGCTTACTCGGACTCAGAGGATGATTTTTCTTGAGGTGAGTCGTGTCCTTGAGGGTACTGATAAAGATAGCACTTAATTTTCCCATTAAATAATTTCCGGTTTTTGTGCGCTGGTTTGCCAAAAAGTTCTTGGAAATTGGTATCAGGCGTTATTATATATAGTGAGCTATCTAATGTTTGTAGGAATTTTTCACCAAGGTCTTTGTAATTTTGTTCGGCTTCCTCTGTTGAAGCCATTCTTTCGCCATATGGAGGGTTGGTTACAATGACGCAATTTGCCATTCTGCCAAAATCTAGGTCGCGGAAATCGTTTACTGTGAGATGTATGCTTTTTTGTAAATTTGCTCGTGTGGAGTTGGCCTGAGCGATTTTGATTGTTAATGGACTGCGGTCATATCCGTTCAAGTGAATTTGTTTGTCATTTTGTTCTGCAGCAGCTTCTTTTTTGATCTTTTCAAGGTCGATGGATTCACATTCAGGCCAGGTTTCGAATGTGAATGATCTGTTCAAACCTGGTGCAATATTATGACCGATCATCCCTGCCTCAATCAATATTGTCCCACTGCCACAAAATGGATCGATTAGTGTTTTTTCTGGTGTCCAGTCTGATAGCAGTACCAGGGCTGCGGCAAGAGTTTCTTTAATAGAAGCTTCTGTTGATTCTGTCCGATATCCTCTTTTGTGTAGGCTATCTCCGGTGCTGTCTAAGCTAATTGTGCATATATCGTTTTTGAATCTGGCTAGAATTTTATATAAAGGTCCGGTTTCTGGGATTTGTTCTATGTTGTACTTGGCTTGTAAATTTTTTACGATGGATTTTTTCACAATGCTTTGAATTGCTGGCTCATTATGAAGTTTTGATCTTGTTGTAGAGCAGAGGACGGGGAATTCAGCATTTTCTGGGAGTATTTTGGGCCAATCTAATACGTTTACTTGATCAAATAGTTCATCGAAAGTTTCTGCCTTGAATTCTGCCAATTTGATTTGAACGCGTTCGGCACATCTAAGCCATATATTGGCTTTTGCCATTTCTTCCAAGGTTCCTTCAAAAACTACTCGGCCATCGTCTTTATAATGAACCCAGAGTCCAAGTTTTTTGATTTCGTTGTAGACCAGTTTTTCGAGTCCGAAGCTGCAGGTTGCGATGAGTTCCATTAGGGTAAAATTTAAATTAGCAATCTCTTGCGTTGAGTGCTAATAGGATATATAATGCGGGCAAGTTTTTAAATTATGCTTATGAATTTCGAGAATTACACTACCAAAGCGGCAGAAGCCATACAAGCCATGATGGATCTTGCCAACAAAAAAAATCATCAACTGCTTACTCCTTGGCATCTGTTATATGTCTTGATAGAGCAGAAAGGGGGGATTGTGCCTAGTTTGCTTTCTAAAGCTGAAAAAACTTCTGAGGATGTTTTGAGCAAGATTGAGACGATGTTTTCAGATATGCCCCAAGTTTCTGGCGGACAGCAGGTATATTTCGAGCAATCAATGAAAAAAATACTAAGTAATGCGGAAAATGAGGCTTCGAAATTGAAAGATGAGTATATTTCTACTGAACATTTGTTTTTGGCATTGTTGGAAGAAGTTGATGTTCGTAAATTGGTTGGGTTGGACCGTGACGCTGTTTTAAAAGCTTTAGAAAGTGTTCGTTCTACTCAACGTGTAACCTCACGTGATCCTGAGGAGAAATATCAGGCTTTGAAAAAATTTACGATTGATTTTACTGACTTGGCTGCAAAAGGGAAAATTGATCCTGTCATAGGCAGAGATGACGAAATCCGAAGGGTTATGCAGATTCTTTCGCGTCGTACTAAGAATAATCCTGTATTGGTTGGCGAGCCTGGGACTGGGAAAACTGCGGTTGTGGAAGGCTTAGCTAATAAGATAATTAACAATGATGTGCCTGAGGTTTTGCAGAATAAAAAGATTCTTGGCTTGGATATGGGGTCTTTGGTTGCTGGAACTCAATATCGTGGGCAGTTTGAAGAACGTTTGAAGGCTATTATTACAGAAATTGAAGCTTCTAACGGCGAATTGATTCTATTTATTGATGAATTACATACTATTGTTGGAGCAGGGGCGCAGGAAGGTGGGACTGATGCGTCAAATTTGCTTAAACCGGCTTTGGCGCGTGGACAATTGCGTACTGTTGGAGCAACTACTTTGAAAGAATATCGAAAATATATTGAAAAAGATGCAGCGTTGGAACGCAGGTTTCAGCCAGTTATGGTTAGTGAGCCTAATATCAAAGATGCAATATCGATTCTGCGTGGTATCAAGGAAAAGTATGAAGTACATCACGGGGTAAGGATTCGTGATAATGCAGTTGTTGCTGCTGTTCATTTATCAAGTAGATATATCACTGATCGATTCTTGCCTGATAAAGCAATTGATTTGATGGACGAGGCAGCCTCTGTTTTAAAAATTGAAATCGAATCAAAGCCAACTGAATTGGACGCTCTTCACAGAAAAATTCGTCAATTGGAGATTGAACGTGAGGCTTTGAAGGCTGAGAAAGATGACAAGACTTCAAAGACAAAGTTGAAAGATTTAGAAAAAGAATTGGCTGAGTTGAATGAACAAAACCAGGAATTGGAATTGCAGTGGAAGAATGAAAAAGAACCAATCGAAACAATCAAAGACTCAACTAAACAAATTGATGAATTACGCTTGGAGGCAGGACAAGTGGAACGAGTTGGAAATTATCAAAGAGTTGCCGAGATTAACTATGGAATGATTCCTGAATTGGAAAAAAAGATCGAAGCAGCTCAGAAAAAGTTGGCGAAGTTGCAATTGACCAAAAAACTTTTAAAAGAAGAAGTTACGGAAGAGGACATTGCGGATGTTGTTTCCAGATGGACAGGAATTCCGATAGCAAAAATGCTTAAGGAAGAGTCAAAAAAGCTTGTTGATATGGAAAAAAATCTGGCTAAGCGGGTGATTGGTCAAAAAGCTGCCATTGAAGCAGTGTCGAAGGCTATTAGACGAAATCGGGCTGGGATTGCAGAGGAAAACCGACCAGTCGGATCGTTTATATTCGTGGGACCTTCCGGAGTTGGGAAAACAGAGCTCGCAAAAGCTTTAGCGCAATTTATGTTTAATGATGAACGTATGATCACCAGGTTGGATATGAGTGAATATATGGAAAAGCATTCCGTAGCTCGTCTAATTGGCTCGCCTCCTGGGTATGTTGGATATGAAGAAGGTGGACAGCTTACTGAGGCGGTGCGTCGGCATCCATATACAGTCCTTTTGTTGGATGAAATAGAAAAGGCTCATCCTGATGTGTTTAATATCCTATTACAGGTTTTGGATGATGGAAGGCTGACTGATTCTAAAGGACGCACTGTGGATTTTAAGAATGTTATTATTATAATGACTTCAAATTTGGGTTCTGCTGAAATTGCTGATTTGGCTAAAGATCCAGAGGAACAGGAAAAAGTACTGATGAAAACTTTGCATGGATTTTTCCGTCCTGAGTTTTTGAATAGAATCGATGATATTATTGCGTTCCAAAGGCTTACAAAAGAAGAGCTTTCTGAAATTGTTAAATTGCAGTTGGAAATCGTTGAGAAACGTTTAAAGAAAAAGGGCGTGGAGATAGAAATTTCAAAGATGGCGTCCATGTACTTGGTTTCTGCTGGACATGACGATTTGTTTGGTGCAAGGCCGTTAAAGCGATTAATTCAAACAAAGATTTTGGACGAATTGGCTTTGCAAATTTTGGAAAACAAGGTAAAAGAAGGCGACAAGGTCTATATCGATTTTGTTGATGATCAAATCAAGTTTTCGACCAATAAAAAGGGCAAGAAATAATTTTGTGCGATGTGATGTTGGTGGGGAATGGTGAAATATAATTATAAAAAAAATGAAAAAAGCAGTGATATTTGATATGGATGGGGTGATTTCTGATACTCAGGAGATGCATTCAAAGTCGTGGGCTATAGTATTGGATAAATATGGGATTAAACTTCCTCCAGAGGAAATAACTTTGCGCTTTGCTGGGATGTCAGCAAGGGAGGCGTTTTCTGAATTACTTAAAGAATATAGTTTGGAACGGTTTTTAGAGGATGCCATTAAAGAAAAAACTTCACTTCTTAGAAAAGTCTCTGATCATAAGATTAGGCCGATTAAAGGTGTGAAAGTGTGGATAAATCGTTTTATAAAAGAGGGGCGTGATATTGCTGTTGCGACTGGATCTGGCCATAGTAGCGCGATGAGGGTTTTGACAGAGCTTGAATTGCTTGATGTTTTCCCTGTGATCGTGACGGCAGATGATGTGGACATAACAAAACCTGCTCCTGATGTGTTTTTGAAGGCTGCTGAAAAGTTGGGTCGTGATCCAAAGGAGTGCATAGTAATTGAGGATTCACGGAATGGTATGATGGCGGCACATCTGGCAGGAATGAAATGTGTCGGTTTGGTCGCGAATCGTGAAGATACGGATATTTATCCAGCGGATAAATTGGTTGAGAGCTATAGCGAGTTGGAAACTGTGGATTTTGAATAAAGAGTTTGCTAAAAACTAAGAAATACGTTTAAATAGCTTCGTGTTAACTCTATTTTTACGTGAGCAAAAACAAAAATTTAGAATCGGAATCAAAAGAAACCAAAGAAAAAAAACCGAAGAACCCCAGAGGGATTGGTAAATTTACACTGTTTTTAATTTTAGCTGTGTTGCTTTGGAATACCGCTCAGATTTGGATGATAAGTTCTGTTGTGGATCGTGTTGATAAATATAATGAAGGCGCGGTGATTGAAAGTGGGAAGATGATGGGGGATGTGAAGCTTTTTGCTGAAGATTTGAATGATATTCGACGGTTTTTGTTGTTACCAGAGCGTGATTATGCTGTGAGTGATGATTCTGAGGATACTGGTGAACAAGAGGAGGAATTGGGAACAAGCAATTCAAAGGCAATGTATGCTTTTTTGGATAATTTAACTAAAGAGGAAGAAATTAAGGAAAATCGTGTTGTTGCACGGCCAGTTTTGGATGGGCTGGTAGATAATGCTGAATTTTGGAATTCAATATCAGAGGCTGGTTTGAATCGAGCTGAGGTTGGTATTGGGGACGAGATATGGGTGGTAATACAGAACAAGGGCGAATTAAATGAGGATGGAACGAGAGGAGAATTGTTTGGAGAGCCACTCTTTAAATTGGTTTTTGACGGAGACCTCAATTTATTTAAAGTACAAAGTGCGATTGGGGAACAGGAATATAAAGATTATTCTTCAGAAGGCTTTATAAATGAAGTGCAGAAATATTTGATTGCCAATGCTGGTGACGCCAGAAAGAAAAAGTTAGGACAGAAGGAACAAGAAAAATTGGATATAGAAAAAGCCGAGCAAGCTGCTGTACAAGCTGAATTGAATAAATATAAAGAACTTGATGATTTGGTTGTTGATGAGGCGTTTGTTGACACTTTAAAGAGCTTAGGGCTTTCTGTGAAAGAAGGAACAAGAGAAGAAAGCAATTTGCAGATTTATGACATTATTGATGCAAATGGAAAGGTTGAGTTTTCTGTCGCAATGGAAATTAGTTCGGGAATGATAAAAGTTATAAAAGATAATCAAGAAATTGATATTAAGTCTTTTCTAACAGATGGCTCAAAAAAAAAATCTTAGTTTTGCCGGATGAAATCCCGGAATATGGGGATCAGGCTAAGGTTGTTTCGGGTCAGATCAATTGGTTGATAGCTGGGAAGCATGGGTCTTTAGTGGACACCATGATTTTTGCGAATATCAATCCAGCAACCAGAAAAATCACTTTGATAAGTATTCCGCGTGATCTTTATTATAATAATCGAAAGATAAACAGTTATTATGCGCTTTTTGGAATGGAGGAGTTGAAGCGAGCGTTATCACGAATTACTGGATATCAGATTGATAAATTCATCCTAATTGATATGTATGCGTTTATTGATGTGGTGGATTTGATTGGAGGGGTGGATGTGCATTTAGATGCTCCTGTGATTGATCCGACATATCGGACTTTTGACGCGGGGAAGTGGTCAACTTTGTATTATCGGACAGGGGATCATCATTTGTCTGGTAAGCAGGCGTTGCGTTTGGCTCGAACAAGACATACTAGTAGTGATTTTGCTCGTGCAGAGAGGCAGCAGATGATTTTAAAGTCTATGCAAACAAAAGCTCGAGCAATGGGATTTGGTGATGCGGATAAGTTGGCTTCAATGGCTAAAACGGTTTTGGAAAAAACTGAGACTGATTTGAATTTGGCGGATGCAATTGCGGCTTATTTTCGATATCAAGGATTTGAAATTCAGGGGGGAAATGTTTTGTCTTCTGGCAATGTGTTGGCTTCGAAGAATACTGGGGATGATAAGAAACAAAACTGTTTAGCCGGTGTTGCAAAAGTAAATAGTCGGGTCCCGATGTCGCCAGAGAATTTGGCCAAGTCAAAAGCAAACTGTAATGCCGAGAAAGGGGCGTATATTTTGTTACCACGGAATAATAACTGGAATGTAATTCGATGGTATTTTCATCAGTTAATTGAGGAATAACTGGGTTTGTATTATACTTGTAGAAGTTAAAAATAAAAACTCATGAAAAATAAAAAGTTACTTCAAGGTCAGACTGCTTTTATTACTGGTGCTTCCCGTGGGATTGGTGCGGCGACTGCGGAGCTTTTTGCGAGTGAAGGAGCTCATTTGCTTTTGCATTGTCGTAAGTTTGGAAAAGATGAGAAGGCTCTTGCTACAAAATTGAAGAGAAAATTTGGAGTGAAGGTTGAATTTTTTGAAGCTGATTTTAATGAGCTTGAAGATATGCTACGGATGTGGAAAGAAATTAAAAAGCAATTTAAGCACATTGATATATTGGTGAACAATGCGGGACTTTACCCAGATAAAAAGTTTTTTACTTCAGATGAACAAAGTTGGGACAAGGTAATGAATATAAATTTAAAAACACCGTATTTTTTGACTCAAAAGGTAGCTGCTTTAATGAAAAAAAAGGGTGGCTCAATAATCAATATTGTTTCGGTTGCGGGTGTTTATCCTAGAAAAAGTAATTTTGAATATTCATTGTCAAAGGCTGCTTTGGTCCATTTTACGAAAGGCCTTTCAAAGTTGCTTGCTCCAAAAATCAGGGTGAATGCAATTGCTCCTAGTTATACAAAGACGGGTTTTATGACGATTTTTAACCAACCAAAAGAGGTCAAAAAGAGATTAAAGATAATTCCCATGGGGAAGTTCAATGAACCGCAAGACATAGCAAATGCAGCTTTGTTTCTTGTCTCAAATCAGTCTCGTCATATTACTGGGGAGATACTTGTGATTGATGGTGGTAGGGGAGCTTCTGTTGCTTAGTTGTTATCTGATGTATTTCTCCAAGCGGTGAATCCACCTTCCATATTGAAGATGTTTTTGAATCCAGATTTTTTCATGAGTTCTGAGGCAACTAAACTTCTGTTTCCTGAGCGGCAGTAAACTAGATATTCACTTTCTTTGTTTAGCTTGGTAATTTCTGTAGCGAAGGTTGTTGAGTTAACATCGAGATTGATAGCATTTTCTATATGACCTTCAAAATATTCTTCTGGAGTTCTGACATCTAGGATAATTAGTTTTTTGTTTTCTTTAACCATGTCTCTGGAAATTGAAGTACTAATTGATTTTATTGTCTCTTGTGAATTCAAGACACTTGTTTGAAGATCAGAAGAGTTCACGCTTGAGTTTGTAGAGCAGCTTGTAAGACTTATCATGGTGCATATAATTATGGCTGTTGTTAGTGTTTTATTCATGGCTTTATAGATTTATGGATTTTGCGATGAGCATAGGGGAAAGAGCTTGAGTAGGCAAGTGATTAGGAAATCTTAGAGTTGGGGTTTTTGATTGCAAAATATTTTTACTAGTCTACATTGTTTGCGAACCAATTTTTATAATGTAATAATTCTATGTTTAAATTCATTAGAGAACGGAAGTTCTGGGTTGCTATAATTGCAGTAGTGGCCTTTTTTAGTTTCTATTCTATGGCTTTCGCAAGCGGTGATGGCGAGGGAGAGGCAGCTGCTGGTCATGGAGATTTTGCAATAACGTTTCTGTGGATTGCTGTGATTCTTATTGCGGCAAAGCTTTCCAGCCTGGTTGAAAAAGTCGGGCAACCTTCAGTGTTGGGTGAGTTGGTTATTGGTGTGATTTTGGGAAATTTAGTTTTGCTCGGAATAGATATCTTTGAACCAATTAAGCATGATGGAATTATTACTTTTCTGTCTGAATTGGGGGTTGTTATTTTGTTATTTCAGATCGGTTTGGAGTCCAATATTCATCAGATGAAAAAGGTTGGAGCAAGGGCTTTAATGGTTGCAATTCTTGGAGTTCTTGTCCCATTTGTCTCGGGAACATATATTGTAGGGCCATGGCTTTTGCCTGGTTTAACTGAGAATGCATATTTGTTTTTAGGCGCTACTTTAACAGCTACTTCTGTCGGTATTACAGCAAGAGTTTTCCAGGATTTGGGTAAGTTGAAAAGCAAAGAGGCTCAAATTGTTTTGGGAGCGGCGGTGATTGATGACGTTCTTGGTTTAATTATTCTTGCTGTAGTCTCTGCAATTGTTACTGCAGGTACTGTGAGTTTGGGAACTGTGGGAGTGATTTCAGCAAAAGCTATTTTATTCCTAGCCGGTTCAATTGGCTTGGGTATGTTGTTAGCTGGTCATATTAGTAAATGGGTAGCAAAAATTCACGCTGGAGTTGGGATGAAATTTACTTTGGCAATTTGTTTTGGCCTAGTTTTTGCATATTTGGCGCAGCTGATCGGGTTGGCTCCTATTGTAGGTGCTTTTGCAGCTGGTTTGATCTTGGATCCTGTTCAATTCAGATATTTTAAAGATCCGAAGATTGTAAGTGATATTAAAGAATTTATTCATGAAGCTGATCCTTCTTTGCAGAGTAAACTAAATACGGTTATTAACAAACATGCAGAGCGTCATATAGAAGATATTATCGAGCCTATTGGATTATTCTTGGTTCCAATTTTCTTTGTATTAACGGGAATGAATGTGAAAATGGAAACTATGTTTGATGGACGGATAATATTAGTTGCTTTGGGGGTAACTCTTCTTGCCTTTGTTGGTAAAATTGTGGCTGGTTTGGCTGCAGGAAAGGTGAATAAGCAGATTGTGGGGTGGGGGATGGTTCCCAGAGGTGAAGTTGGTTTGATTTTTGCTACAATGGGGAAATCTTTAGGAGTAGTTACTGATGAAGTTTTTTCGATTATTGTAATTATGGTAATTCTTACGACTTTGCTTACGCCTCCAATTCTTACTTATTTGATAAAGAAAGAAGATAAGAAGAGTTCTGTTTCTGTGTAATGTATGAGATGAGTTTATTAAAAAAGCGCCCTTATGTGGGGCGCTTTTTAATTGAATCGATATTAGAATTACAGAGCGGCAGGAGGTGTTTGTTCTTCTGAAGGAGCATCAGCTGCAGGAGCTGGAGCTGCTTCTGGAGCAGGTGCTTCTGGTGTTGCAGGAGCTGGAGCTGCTTCTGGAGCAGGTGCTTCTGGCGTTACAGGAGCTGGAGCTGCTTCTGGGGCAGGTGCTTCTGGTGTTACAGGAGCTGGAGCTGCTTCTGGAGCAGGTGCTTCTGGTGTTACAGGAGCTGGAGCTGGATCACCAGCTGGTGTTGCTGCGGGATCCGTTGTTGGCGTTGTGTCTTCTTGCATGATTAAAAGAAGTTAGATGATAACTGGAGGTAGTTTACACGTTATTATGTTTTTTCTGAAGTCATAATTTGAATATGTAAATAAACATAAGAGAATGGTTGGTGAATCAGGCACAAACACAGTATAATCTTGCCAACTTAAATAGAATTATTATGGAAATTACACTGTCCAAGGCTCGAGAACTAATTGAAAAACATTTAAAAGATGAAAATAACCGTTTTCATTCCAGAGAAAGTGAAGTAGTGCTTCGTAAAATTGCTGAAAAGCTTGAGGAAGATGTAGAGATGTGGGGGATTGCTGGGCTTTTGCATGATTTGGATTGGGAGCAAACACAACAAGATCATGGTCAGCATGGTTTGCGGATTATAGAAATTTTGAAGGAGGAAGATGTGGAGCTCCCTGAGGAAGTAATGCATGCAATAAATTCTCATAATGAGTCCTTTACAGGAATAAAGAGGGAATCTAAATTGGATTATGCTTTAGCGGCTGGGGAATCTGTAACTGGGTTGATTTATGCTTATGCACTGATGCGTCCTGAAAAATTGAATGGTATGAAGGCAAGTTCTTTGAATAAGAAGTTTAAAGATAAGAACTTTGCTGCGAAGGTTTCTCGTGAATTTATTCAGGATATTGAGAAGGCGGGTCTTGAAAAAAGTGAGTTTTTTGCTTTAGCTATTGAGGCGATGCAGGGGATTTCTGGAGAAATTGGATTGTAGGTTTTGTCTTAATTTCTGTGTTTTTTTTGAGTAATAGTGGTATAATAGCAAGATATCTTCAAAAATTATCACTTACATGAAAAATACAAACAGAAAAAAAATCAAAATTTTGGCAGCAGTCGCATTGGCAAGTATGGCAATTACCCTTTTTAGTTTTAGTATTACTTCAGCGGCTGAACTTCCACAGTGGGGAGCTCCAGACGATCAGCTAATTACAGACTTACCGGGTGGTGGAGCACCTAATCAGCGAGTAGCAAGAATTGTCAGATCGGAACCGGATGGAAATTATCTTGTAGGGTATCTTGATTATCGTTCAGGAGGCGCTGAGGTTTATGTACAAAAAATTGATAAAACTGATGGTACCGCTATGTGGACGGCAAATGGTGTTTATGTGCATGGATCTGATGCATTTTATATAATTTCAGATGAAGCTGGTGGAGCATTTATTGCTTATAATTCAGAGATTGGCGGGGTGTATAATATATCTGTTCAACATCTAGCGGAATCTGGTGGAAATGGTGTAGCGCAATGGGGAGTTGATGGAATACAGATCAGTGAAGCAATAGGTTCAGACGATGCATATTCTCAGACAATTGCTTTAGATGGAAGTGGAGGATTATTTGCAACATGGATCTATAGCAATTTTGAAGAAATAACCCAGGTAACTCGAATACAAAGTAACGGTACGCTACATGGAAGTTGGAATACTGGGGGTACTGGTACATTTAAACCTGTATCTGTTCATCCATCTGGAGGTTTCGATGGTGATCGTCAACCTTTTATAATTAATGATGGATTAGATAATGCGATTGTATCTTATTATGAGGTATATTCGAAAGACGTAATATCGGCAAAACTTGATGGAACCGGAGCTTATACCAATGCAATATGGACTACGGGGGTTGTAATTGGTGATGCATCTGGGAGTTTATCAGAAAATCGGTGGCGCTCTATTCCAGACGGAAATGGAGGTACCACTATAGTTTTTGATTACTTAAATGATGCGACCCTTACGCATAGTATGAAATCACAACATATTCAAAGTGATGGTACAAAAGATGCAGAAGTTTTGATTGAAGCTGATTTTGCGGACAGTTTTGCTTTTGCTCGGATGCAAGCAGTTGGTGATGGATCTGGCGGTATTATTGCAGTATATGAGAAATATGTAGAGGAAGCAGGGCCGTCTACAGATAGATTAAATCCTTTTGCGCAACATGTTACATCTGCTGGTGTTTTGGATTGGAATGGAGGATCTCCAGTAGCACTTTTTGATACTACTGATAATGAGAAGGTAGAAATAGTGGAGACTTACAACAATTCAGTTACTAGTGATGGTTCTGGCGGTGCAATAATTGCAGGTCTGTATGGAGGAGGGGGAGGAATGGTAAATGTACAGAGAGTTGACAGTACGGGAGCTCTACAGTGGGGAGTTAATGGGTATAATTTTGGTACAACAAGTGCTGGGGCCGATGAATTTCCGGTTGTAGCAGGAGATAATCTTGGAGGTGCGATAATGGCATGGCCGGGAAAAAATGCCAGTTCTCAATACGATATTTATGCTCAGGGTATATTTGATTCTGCAGCTGTTCCTTCTTGTGTGCCGGGTGCAGTTGCAGGGGAAACGTGCGCTTCAGTTTCTGTTGGTTGTAATACAGGCGGAGCAATTAGTATTAGTGGGATTTCTGTCACTGCACCATTTGAGACTCGAACCCCAGAATTCTATAATGATCTTACAGATGCACCATTGACTAGCGCAATTTATCTAGAGATTACTGATACTAGAGGATATGATCCTAACCCTCCAAGCTGTGGAGTTGCTTCAACAATTTCAGTACAGTCGGATGGGTTAGTTAATGGAAGTGATACCTTGGCTGTTGGCCTTGGAACCGCGATTATTCCTGCTGATTGGAGTTGTCAAGGCGCGTGTTCGCCTGCAAATCTATCTATTCTTAGTTCGAATAGTGCTGTAGGCCCAATATTAACCGGAACTGATATTCTATCTTTGTCTGAGGCATTTGGTGGGGCCTTCAGATTGAATTTAGATGACGACAATCTCGAAATATTGAGACCTGCTGGACCAGTTGGTACTGGAACATATGGTGGAAATATCACATTTACTTTGACTTAGAAGTCATAAGCCCTTTTGTGAGTGACATTGTATCTTTTTCATCGTGAGAGTTCTTTTTATAATTATGTGGATGGGGCCTTGGTAAAGCCTTCTGTCCTTGCTTATATGCAAGCATAGGGTTTGTCATGCTAGAACTATTGTGGTATAATAAACGGATCAAGTTTTAAAATCTATATAAAACAAAAATGAAAAAGTATTTAAATAATAAAATCGCAAGCATAATAGCTGTGATTTCAGCGGTTGCATTGATAGCAGGTCTATCCATGTCAGCCTTTACGACTCAAGCATATGTAGAATTACAATGGCCTACAAGTGCAATAGGAGGGTCCGAAACATCAATAATGCACGGACCTGGAGACCAAGAGATTACTAAAGTTATAGAAACAGATACTTCTTCTCGAATTGTAGTATGGTACGAACATAACGATCAAGATGGGGGCAGTAAAGTGGCCTCTATTAAAGCTCAAAAATATGACAACACTGGAGCGGAAGAATGGGCTGTAGGTGGAGTGACTATCGACACAGGTGGCTCAGAATATAACAATCCATATTTCATCCCTGTATTTGATGGAGTTGGAGGTGTGTTTGTTATTTTTCAGCGGAACCACACTTCGTCTTCAAACATTCTTGGTGCACAAGTTAACAGTGCTGGTACTCTAACTGCCCCAGTGAATCTAGTGATACCACAAAACGGATCTGAATCGACTCTTTTATCAGCTATCCCTGACTACAGCACCGGAGGGTTTATATATTCATACCAAGGGTCCACTGAAGCGAATTACGGAGATACTCTTCTGGTTCAAACTGCCAATAGTTCAATGGTGAATCAATGGAATGCCGATACACATGTAGACTGTGACAGTGGAGGAAAAACTGATCCATTCTGTGGAACCGTAGCTGCATATGAATACGATCTAGGAGCACCATACACAGACGTCGGATATGGAATGTATAGTTACGGAACCAATCCAGGAATTGAAAGCTTAAATATGGTAAAAAGTGGCACCAATTTATTGATTGTTGATAAAGCAAGCGGATCATGGGGCACAAACGATTATATCCTTGCCAACAGCATTAATTTAACTACCGGTGTAAGAGCTGGAGTTGCTAACATACTTGAAACATTAACATATAGTTCAGTCGCGAGTCCAAAGATTGTCTCAGATACTACAGGAGGAGCATATATAGTTTGGCGCAATTATGAAAATAACACCTATGATTATACAAAAATAGATTCCTCAGCAAATGCTGCGGCATGTCCAGGCTCTGCCTCTACCTTTGACACATCAGTGAGCAGTGTTCAAGAACAGACTATAGTAATAGACGGAGCAGGAGGATTCTTTGCAGTATATGTAACAGACTCTGGAGTACCAGTGACACCGACACGTTATTTAAATGTAGCTAATGTAAATTGTACTGGTGTAGAAAGTATTAGCACAAATACAATAAAAACCATTGCACCGGGAGGAGCCGCAATGATCAACCCACGTATCGTTGGTGATGGAAGTACAGGAGCATTCGTTACATGGTTAGAAGGAACATCAGTTTATCCAAGCTACTCAGGAATACTATATGGTCAACATATAACTTCCGCATTAACCACTACCTTTGCCACAGACTTCGCCATCACTTCTACAGAGAAACAGACATATTCAGCACAAAGTTTTGTGAAAAATTCTGGAACTCCTGGATTCGTAATCGCTGCAACATTAGAAACAGCGGCTCCCAATGCAGACGCAGTCACAGAATCATACGGAGGAAGAGGCCTTTATGATAACTATATTATTAGTGTTGATGATCCTGATTTAGTTTCAGGTGGAGCCCTTGAAGACTTCTCATGGAGTCCTGATACTGTTTCTATTGTAACGCCAAGCTCAGAAGATTTTGAACACTCTGACACAAACCAAAAATCACTCAAAACAGCAGCAGGTGACTATATTCTCGCTTGGACATCCAGGCTTGGAACAGTTCTCACAGTAAGAGCTCAAAAATATGACACTGATGGAGCTGGACAATGGAATGGTGGCAGCGCTGACGGAGTAGTCGTAGGCACATACCAAAATGCTGCAGCTGTCGATCTTTCATATGACATTGTAATGAGTGGAAGTGACGTCCTATTTCTAATTGCTGAAGGAGGCAGAAGTACTCTTAAAAATAATATTGCAGTCAAACTAAGCGGAACTGATGGATCAATAGGCGCAGGACCAAACACCATCACCAACAGAGCGGATGACAGAACAGCATACATTCCACAATTAATAGAAGATGGTTCCGGTGGAGCATTTGCCATCTGGGGAGAACAATGTACCTTAGACAGAAATTGTGACACAACCGATCCCAACAATTCAAATGATACAGTAGTTACTCACCTAACAAGTAGCGCAGCAGTAGATGGAAGTTGGAATACAGCAGGAGGAGGAGTGCCTTTACAAATAGACAGCGATACAACAAGCACACCTGCAAACACAGAAGACATCAGCACATGTACATCCAGAATTATTCCCGATGGTGCAGGGGGATTTATTGGACTAGTTCTAGCAACGAATAGTTCATCAGGTGCAGTTTGTAATTCATTCAGTACCAACTACATAATTGCGTCTCGCTATTCTGCAAACGGCGCCACAACTTACGATCGAAACATTGTCGTTTCAGGACCAGGAACTATTTATCACTTCGATGCAATTTCTGATGGCTCAAACGGTGCTATCTTAAGTTACAATCAAGTTGGTGCAGGCGAATATGGTACATACTCACAAAGAATCAACGGAAGTGGAACCGAATTATTCCCATTCGGATCTGCTGATGCAGCAACAGGCCAACCCATTGCAGCAGGATATGGAGGTGGAGATTTCATGCATAAAGATTCTCAAATTGTTAGCGATGAAAGCGGGACACCAAATGGAGCCATAATTACATGGAACTACACAAACATCAATTTTAGTGAAAATAGCGTACTTGCTCAAAGAATAGATAGCGAAGGAACGAAACAATGGGGCGACACAGGAGTGCCCGCTTCACCTGGAGATCCGTATATTGTTGCAGCTGCTCAAGGAGATCCCGGTTCCTGTGGAACAAATACTTCTTTTACACAAACGGACTTTGGAAATGAGGTAGATTACATAACAGCAAACGTAGCAATAACTAGAGGAGATGATAATAGAGGAATCAGTAATGGATTATATAATCCATTGGTCGAGCTCGCGTATGTTTCAACTAGTCCAAGAAATACAGGATGGTATCGAGGAGCTTGTATGGGAGATGTAACAGCATTTACATATTTACCATGGATAAACGTCATTGGAGGTGGTGGGAACCCAAATGCCTCAGTTGGAGAAGATTATTGTGTTCATATGCTACTCGATGATACGTATTATAACGTTTTAATGACCAGTTGGAGTGGGACAGGAGATGGATTCTCCTATGATCGATGCGAGTTTACTCCAGGAGCTGCAGTCCTTCCATATTTTAGCGGAACTTTAGGAGAAGGCCGAGACGACTCCATGCAAATTGAAAACTACGATTACTTTTGGTCGGACGAAACCAGGCCATACACACAATCCATTGCAGCTGATGGTAGCGGAGGCGCATATATCGCTTACATGTCAGTAGTTGGTGGAGAAGAAATAGTTTCCGCACAAAATATTAATAGTTCTGGTGTGCGTCAATTTAATGAGGGTGGAACCTATGCAGAATCTACAACTCTTGGAACAGACCAATATCCAATTGTAATGTCAGGTAGTATTATCGTTTTATGGCAAAATGCCACTGGTGGACTAAGCGACATCTATGGGCAAAGTTTGCTTGACACCCCTTATGGACTGCCAGCAGATGATACAATCGAAATCCACACGCTATTCGACGGTCTTCCAGACCAAGTAGGTTCTGGTATTTCGAATGGTGATGACTCTGGAACAACCAACTATACAGATGTTAACTGGGATCATACTAGTGGCACCGCCCCATTCTTGGCAGTGCCTCCTGCAGCTCCATACTCCATAAATGGAGCCAATGCATTCTCCTTTCTAACAGGTGAGCCTGTACAATCCTCCAAAGATTTACTGTTTTATACCGATCCAGGAACCGATGTCCCTGCATCAGGTGGAGGCATTCTAGCTGACCAAGATGATGCATATAGTGAAGATATCCCACTAGGGTTTGTTGTCACGATGTATGGAAAAGATGTTGATACCGTGAGAATAACAACTGATGGATTTGTATACCTAAATGATTCGACAGACTTAAGCGGTACTTTTAGTGGAACTACTACTGGAAGAGATATGACAGATACAGTTAATGAACCATTTACCTCATCTGTTGACGGTTCTGCCACTGGTGACATTTTAATCGCTGGTGCATGGGGAAGATTCGACCCGGGTACAGACGGCACACCAACAATTCAGTATTTCAGAGACGCGCCAAATGAATTATTCTATATTTCATATATAGGACTAAAACATTTTGACAGTCCAAATCTCGTTTCGACACAAATTAAAATTAGGGGTAATGGAGATAGTCCGTGTGTTGCGTTAGCGGGGCAGACCTGTGCTTCTATTGCTGTCGGGTGTAATACAGGCGGAGCAATTAGTATTAGTGGGATTTCTGTTACTGCACCATTTGAGACTCGAAACCCAGAATTCTATACTGACTTTACAGATGCACCATTGACTAGCCCAATTTATGTAGAGATTACTGATACTAGAGGATATGATCCTAACCCTCCAAGCTGTGGAGTTGCATCAACAATTTCAGTACAGTCGGATGGGTTAGTTAACGGAAGCGATACTTTGGCTGTTGGCCTTGGAACCGCGATTGTTCCTGCTGATTGGAGTTGTCAAGGCGCGTGTTCGCCTGCAAATCTATCTATTCTTAGTTCGGAAAGTGCTGTAGGCCCAATATTAACTGGAACTGATATTCTATCTTTGTCTGAGGCATTTGGTGGGGCCTTCAGATTGAATTTAGATGACGATAATCTCGAAATATTGAGACCTGTTGGACCAGTTGGGACTGGAACATATGGGGGAAATATTACGTTTACTTTGACCTAGAAAATTATAGATTCAAATATTGGAGTGAAATGCCTCTTTTCCGTTATGGGAAAGAGGCTTTAGCTAAATGATTGTTAATTCTAGAGGGTTGCTCTGGGCGCGTGTTTGTGGTATGATATATGGATTGCAATAAATATACTTAATAAAACTAAAAATGAAAATAAATTTTTACAATCGTCTAGTCGGCTCAACAACACTGAGAATTATGACGGTTTTACTGCTTTCATTTGGAATTGTTACAGCTTTGCTTTTTCCTGAAATGTTTGTTTTTGATACAGCAAAGGCTGATTCTGTGCCAGAATGGTCTGTCACAATGACTGAAGAATCAAACTCTGGTTTTCAAACTATAATAAGTACTGTAGATGGTGGTTTTATTGCAGCTTATGATGGAGACGACGGAACTACTATAGATGATATTTTCGGACAAAAATTTAATGCTAGTGGAAACAGATTGTGGGGTGCAAATGATGTTCAACTAACAAACGCGGCGGGTAGCGAGCCTCGAAATGAAGCATATGAAATTATTTCGTTGGTACCAACTAACTCAGGAGGGGCTTTAATGGGATATACAAACTCGACTGGAACTAGTGCTGCATTTGTAGCAGATATTGATGGTACTGATGGGTCAATTAATTGTACTTCAAGTTCCATATATGCAAATACAGGAGGAGGAGAAATTAGTACTTTTGTTGAGATTGTCAGTGACGGAGGCTCTGGAGCATATGTTGCATGGAGAGAAGAAGGCGGTGCGGGCCTTGATAAGGTATTTGTAACTCGTCTTGGTGCAGACTGTTTGGTGCATACTGAATGGACAACTGCAGGGACAGGACCTTTTGATGCTCAGCAATTACCAAGTACTGCTGGAGATGACTTGGATCAACCTCAACTCGCATTACAAGGAAGCTCTGTTTATGTTTCTGCAAATGAACAGAATCAAAACAGACTTAACTTAATCAGATTCAACTCTGACGGAAGTGTTGCAACTGGTTGGGCTGGAGGAAAAGCTGTTCAACCATCTGTCGGAACTATTACCTCAGATTCAGATGTACACCCCCTTGTAGCAGATGATAGTGATGGAGTAATTATTGGAGTTGGTGCTTCCATAGCAGCCCCTACATTCGACGATGCAGTTGAGGCCGTTCATTACACTGGAGCTGGTGTAAATGACTGGACAACCTACCTGGGTGATGGAGATGGCGGCCTGGCTCTTGTTGGAACTAGTGACAGCAACGGTGGTGCAATTTTTGCATGGACAGACCAAGATCCAGCCTATCGAATTGAGGCGCAACGTGTTAATTCAAGTGGTGTAAAACAATGGAACGCTGGTACAGAAGTCTTGGTAAGTGGAGGAGTGGATACTGAGACGTGGTATGATTATAACAATTATAGTATGTCAGGAGACAGTGCTGGAGGGGCTTATCTCGCATATATGAACGAGACTTCAGGATATGTAACAATTCAATATGTTGATGGATCTGGTGCACTTGGTTTTGGTACTGGACATGAGGTTGTAAATAGTGGATATGATTATAAACCAACTATTGTTGGAAACGGTACAAATGGGGCTCTAGTTCTGTATAATGATGGATCTATAACTGCATATACAGAATATGTTTCTTACAGTTCTTGTATACCTGGAGTAACTCCTGGGGAAACGTGTGCTTCTATCTCAGTCGGGTGTAATATTGGCGGAGCAATTAGTATTAGTGGAATTTCTGTCACTGCACCATTTGAGACTCGAACTCCAGAATTCTACAATGATCTTACAGATGCACCCTTGACTAGCCCAGTTTATGTTGAGATTACCGATACTAGAGGATATGATCCTGAACCCCCAAGCTGTGGAGTTGCGTCAATGATTTCAGTACAGTCGGGTGGGTTAGTTAATGGAAGTGATACCTTGGCTGTTGGTCTTGGAACTGCGATTGTTCCAGCTGATTGGAGTTGTCAAGGTACTTGTTCCCCTGCAAATCTATCAATTCTTGGTTCGAAAAGTGCTGTAGGCCCAATATTAACTGGAACTGATATTGTATCTTTGTCTGAGGCGTTTGGCGGGGTCTTTAGATTGAATTTAGATGATGATAATCTCGAAATTTTAAGACCTGCTGGACCAACTGGTACTGGAACATATGGTGGAAATATTACATTTACGTTGACTTAGAAAAGATATCTACATTCTAATTTAAAAAGGGGAGTCTGCATTGACTCTCCTTTTTTGTAAGATTTCCTGTCAACTAACAGTTTATATTTTTGAATTATCAATTATTTCTGTATTCTTCAATACAATTAATCTTACTTATTATGCGAGGCTTTGTTTTAACTCTTATAGTGCTTACGGCATTAATTGCCACAACTTCAACGGCTTTGGCTGTGCCACCTCCTGATTTTCTTTTTAATCTTGGGTCTTCCTTGGTGCAGGTGTTTGCTGTTTCTTTAGTGTTTTTATCTGCAATTTTGTATACAGCGAAACAGTATGCAAAGGCTTTTTTTGTTCGTGTAAAGCATAAGAAGGTGTTTTGGGGGGCTTTGGCGGGGGTGATATTGCTTGTATCCTTTGGTGGTGCATATTTTTTCCAACAATTTCAGCAGGAGGCTGCATATGATGAATGGATGAAAGAGAGTGAGGCGTATGCTGCAGGGACGGATACTGTAGACACTAGTTTGGATATGTTGATGGTGAATGGAGGAGATTCTGTTGTTATTGCAGCGAGTGTTTCGGAAGATGTCGTAGAGGAAAATGAGCAAATTTCTTTTATACGTTCATATTATCGAAAATTGGCTGAGGGTAAATTGGAGGAGGCATATGCGGTGTCAAAGAAAAGTGTTCCATTTACTACTTTTAATGATTGGTATAGGGATGTTTTGAGTGTGGATATTGATAGTATTCAGGAAATTGAGGACATGGAGTATTCTTTGCGTTTAACCTTGAATGAAAAAAAAGAAATTACTAGTTATGGAGTTTTGTTGACCTTGGCTGCAAGGGGCGAGGGATATAGAATTGCTGATTCTACATCTCGAGTGTTGTCTACAAAGGCTGTTGATGCAAAAATTTCTGAAGAGGGGGTGTTGGAGGTGGTTTCAAAGGAAACAGTTGTCGAAAAAGATGTAGTTGATTCTGAATTTGATGTTTCTGATCAACCGGTTAAAGTTACAAATCCAGAGTTTATAAAAATTCTTGCGGCTGACTCTAATGCATATGTATTAGATGCTCGTGAAGATGAGGAATATGAGATTGGGCAATTTCCTGGGAGTGTGCACATTCGTTTTGCTGATTTGCTGGCAGGACAATGGATTGCTATTCCGACAGATAAGCCCGTTTATGTGTTTTGTTGGTCTGGTATTCGTGGGAAGGAAGTTGCTGATTTTTTGAGAACAAAGAAAATTGCGGCTAGTTATGTTGAAAGTGGCGCGAATGGTTGGGTGGCTGATGGTGGGAGTTGGAATGGGGGAATTAAGTTTTTAGAAAAATATCCGCAAGAACGTTTCCAGAAACTATTTGATTTGCCTGGCGTTCAATCTGAGATGGAAAAGGGGACTGTGATTGTCGATTCCAGGAATAAGACTAAATTTAACGCTTGGCATATTCCAGAGAGTGTAAATATTCCTGTGATCTATACTCCAACGTCTCAAATGAATACAATTTTGGGGCAGGTTTCAGCTGGAAGTCGCGTGATTTCGGTGTGTGATGACTTTATTAGTTGTTTTGATGCGAAAATAACTGGTTTGAAATTGGAAAGAGCGGGAAATACTTTTTTGGGGAGGTATAATAAGCCGTGGGAGTATAGAAATGCGATGTAATCTTATGAAACTCAATGATAATTGAATGTTCACAAGTCACTAAGGATACTAAGGTTGGGGCAAAAACCAAAAACTTGAAACTTTTGCGGGATGCGGGGTTTAATGTTCCGGATTTTGTGGCGATATCTGCGGAGAATATGCCAGGGCTTTTGTTGATGAATGATTTTTCGAGTGTTGCTCGTGAGATTAGAGAGAAATTGCCTGTAGAGCGGTTTGCGGTTCGTTCTAGTGCTTTGGTTGAAGATTCTAAGGAAGAGTCTTTTGCAGGGCAGTTTCACACTGAAATTGATGTGTTTCCTGATGATTTGGGCGATGCAATAAAAAAAGTGTTGAACCAGGCTTCGGAATTTTTGAGAGGGGATTTGTCTAAGTTTTCGATTTTAATTCAGGACTATGTGCGTGCGGATTATTCTGGGGTAACATTTACGCGAAATCCTTTGGGGGGGCGTGAAATGGTGATTGAATACCATAAGGGGATTGGTGAAAAAATTGTGGGTGGAGAGATTACTCCAGAGAGTTTTAAATTTTATTGGGGACAGGAGAATGTACGCTTGTCTTTGCCTGGTGCAGGTAAGATTATTGAGGCTTTTAAAAAGATTGAGACAGAGTTTGGTTTTCCTCAGGATATTGAGTGGTGCTTGAGGGGTGGGAAGTGTTATTTTTTGCAAACTCGGCCAGTTACGACAATTTCAGATCAGGAGTATAAGTCGGTGTTATTTTTGGAAAAGTATTTGCCGAAAGGTGAAATGTTTTTTTATGAAAAAAATGAGATTTCGGAGATTGCAGCAAGGCCGAATCCTTTTACATTGAGTCTGTTGCGTCAAATATATAGTGAAGAGGGGCCCGTTAAAAAGGTTTATCATAAGCACAATTTAAAATATGTTGTTGATGATTTTTTAGTAATCGTTGGAAATGAATTGTACGTCGATCGACAAAAGGAGCTTGGAACTCTTTTTCCTGCTTATAAGTATAAAGGAAGTGATTTTACACGGCCTAAGTTGGGGGTGAATGGGATCTTTAGGACTGTCTCAAATTTTGTGGCATTAAATAAGATTAAATTGGATGGCTCTGACTCTTTGAAGGAAAAATTATTTTCGTCTCTTCGAAAGGATTTTAAATTCGAAAATTTACAGGAGGCGGTTTCTCATTTTATGTCAGATTATTTAAATATTTTTGAGGTGAATTTGCTCTCTCAGAAGGCAATAAAGGCTTTGCAACAAGTTGTGAAGGGTGAAAAGGTTTCAGTTGCGCAGTTGTTGGTTGCCAATGGTTTTGGGGAGGAGATTCAGGAGGATATGAAAGCAAAAATGTCGGGGATGAAGGGAAATTCTTTGGACATTGCCGATTTGTCTGTATTTGAAATTGCAGAGTCTAAAACTAAGAATAATACTGATGTTGAGAATTGGCTCAAAACGATTCCTGAGTGGAAAAGAGAGTATTTTGAAAAGTCTATATTGTTGGCTCAAAAATATAATAATTTGCGAGAATATGGTCGTTGGGTGACGGTAAAAAACGTAAATTATCTTCGCGAGATTTTCTTGACAATGGCGCAGAAGAGTGGTTTTGTGAACTTGAAGAATGCCTTCTATCTGCCATTAATGGAGTGTCTGCAAGGGGGCTTGAATGAGAAGGAAGCTAATGCAGAGCACGAGTTGTTCAAAAAATTTGAACAACATAGTTTTCCATCATCACTTACTTCTTTTTATTATGAACGAAGGCAGGAATTGGAGGGAGTGTCTGCTGGGGTGGGACGTGGCGAGTTAGTTACTTTGGATGATGAGGCATTAATAGTTAAAGGGTGTATTTTGTATACGAAAATGTTGTCACCGGACTTAACAAAGTATTTTGACAAGGTAGCTGGGATTATTTCGGAGGAAGGCGGTATGCTTTCACATTTAGCAATTATTGCACGTGAAAAAGGTATTCCAGTAATTGTTCATGCAGATATCAAAAAAGCAGGATTCAACATTGGAGATATAATAAAGATAGATGGATCGACTGGGGAAATTTTAAGTGTCGATTAGCAGTGCGGTAACTGTGTTTTTTACGTCCGGTATATTGCCAAAGTATGGATATACATCAATATTGTTGAGACGTCTAAGTTCATAGTATAACAATGTGTGCATATCATTATTAATAATGATATTGATGTTTTCTTTTGTTAAGTATTTGGTTATTCCTGAAATATCGTTTTGTTTGAATTTAAATGGTTTCCCATAGTAATGAGAGATTTTCTTGTTTTTGATTTCAATGAAGATGAAGGCATTGGTTTTATCAAAAGAAGTGGCAATGATTGATTTTAATTTGTTGTTTTTTACTACTGGTATTGCAACTTTGATTTTTGTTCTGAATGGAATGTCTACAAAAAGTAGGAAATCTTTTAAATATGGGCTCAATTTTAATACTTCTCTCCGAAGATATTTTAATTCGTGTCTGATATCTTGTGTTTGTGCGTATGGATTAATTTCAAGGAACCCTTCTCCAAAGATGAAAGTTCCAGCTCTGCGCATACGGACGTCTTTAATACTTTTCACAATTCTTGATTTACTGTGAATTGTATCTCTGACTTGTTTCAATAATTTTTGGTCTCCGAAATAATCTAACATGTAGAATAAAGACTCTTTTGCAGTTTGGAACCCTACTTTTAGCGTGAAAACTGAAATCATGACTCCAATTGCTCCTTCAAAATATGGGACTTGAAAGTAGTTTGCCCCGATACTTAGTAAGACTCCAATTTGAACTAAGACATCCATTTTTTTGTCTTTTGCGTTGTTTGTGAGGGCAATTGAGTTGACTTGTTTTCCAGCCTTCCCAAGATGTTTTGCTAGTCGAAGAGAGAAGAATACACTCACTAATACTGAAATAACGGCTAAGTATTGTAGTTGAGATTCTGAACGTGTGGTGATTCTTGCGATACTTTGAAAAAGAATTTCGATTCCAAAGTAAATAATGAAAAGGGCGGCAACAAAACCAGCTAAAGTTTCGGCTTTGTAATATCCATATTTAAAGTTTTTTGTGGCGCTGTGTTGGCTTAAACGCAGTCCTATGTATGCTGCGAGTAAACTTAGAAAATCAGCAAAACTAGCAAGAGCATCAGCCGTAAGAACTACAATGCCTGTGAAATAACCAATTGTTCCTTTTAAAATCCCAAGAAATACAAGATGAAAAATTCCTTTTAATGCAATGTCGGAGCCGTATTTTAGATTTTTTTTGTCTTTTCTTTTCATTCGTGATTATTGATTCGTTCTTCAAGTAATTCTTTTTCGATATCATCGATGTCTTTCATTTGTTTCATTTCGTTTAATTCATCGTCACTATCTTTTTCAGAGAGGCCCAAGTGATTGTGAACATCATCGAGCATGTTGATAATTTTTACGATTTTCTGCTCAGTAAGGATGTTAATTTGTAATTCAATTTCTTCCCTGAGGTCAGTGATATTCGCTTCTCGGTTTTGACTAATAAGGACGATTACAGCTAGGAATATCGCTTCTAGAGAAACAGCTGTTGTGAGAAAACCAAATGGGTATGGATCGAAAATAGAAATACCAGGTATCCAGCCTATGTTTGCGGGAATCCAGAAAGCAAACCATGCTCCATTCAGTATTAAAAACCAAACATTACCAAAATATTGAGTTAAAAAGTCAGCGATTTTTTCCGTAGTGCTACGGGTTAAATCGATTTTAGCTTTATACCCTTTTATTCTCTTTCTTTTTCTTCTTAACGCTTTGGCGCTGAGTTTTGGGGTAAGTTTGAATATTTTTTTTAGAATGTTCATGACAATACAAATATATCTACGTATTATAGCATGAATAAGCGGAAGAAGCTATGTGTTAATATATAATTGGCACGTTAGTTTGACAAAGTTGTTGCTTATGCTTAAGAATGAAATCTACACATTTAATTTAATTTATGTCAGAAAAATTAAGATCTATTGGTCCCGACCTTATGACTATCTATACTTTGCTTGATGCGTCCAGAGATAATGAGTTGCTTAGATTTCAATATTTTCGTCAAATATTTATTGATCCGGTGGATGTGGATGAGTATATAGAACTTTTCGAAAATGATGAGTTGCTTGATTTGACCAGAAAGCAAATAAATATGTGTGTATCAGATTTAAGAGCATTTAGAAGTCAACTGGTGGTTTATTTGAGCGAGGCGGATGGTAGAATTTTGTGTGTTGATGATGATTTAAGACAGAATGTTGAGGAATGGGCAGATGCTTCATTAAAACCGAGAGAAATTGAGGGGCTTGTTCGAAAACGGATTAGACTTGCTAAAATGTTTGACCTTATTGAATTGCCGCGAGGACTTAAGGAGAAAAGTTTGAGGGAGGTTGCATCACAGTATCGACCAAGGCCAAAAATTGAGACCAAAGAGGTGGAACCACTTTTGCAAATTCTAAAGGCGCGATTTCAAGAGAACATGCATAGACATGCGGAAATAGACTGGGTTGATGTACAGGCAAAGTTGGAGAACAATCTGGAAGGGATGTGGTCGCTGTTGCAGATGGAGAAAACTTTAGGTGAGCCGGACGTGGTTGGTATTGATGAAGAAACTGGAAAAATTTTGTATTATGATTGTTCAAAAGAAAGTCCAGAGGGGAGACGAAATATTGTTTTTAATTCGGATGGTGAGAGGATTCTTAAAGAACGTTACGGAGAGACTGTTAGTGGTAATGCGATAGATATGGCTAAGGCAATGGGGATTGAGGTTCTGACAAAGTTGGAACATATGGAAAAATTACAGTCAATTGGTGACTTTGATCAAGAATCTTGGAGTTGGGTTATTGATGAGGATCAAGGGAACGAAGATGAGTGTGCTTCTTACTGTGATGGTGATGATGGAGGTAGAGATGCTATTTATTACCATGATAGTGCTATTTCTTTTCGAGGGAAAATACTGATTTAGTTACTGAAATTTTGAAATTTGATAGTTATTCAATTATCCAAGGCATGTTTTCCATTTCTTCTGTGAGCTCGTTGAGAGTTTCACTGAGTAAGGCTTCGTCGAATCTCCCGTAATTTGTGCTGTCTTTCCAGAACTTAATGGAAACTGGTGTGTCTTCTTTGTTGAAGGTTAAAAAATAGTATCCTCCTCCTTTTTCAGAAAAGCCTTCAGGAGGAAGGTCTGTAGTTATTTGAATTTCGGACATGAAGCGGTCTAGGATGGCGGTGTGATACTCGGTGGCGTTTTCACTTAGGCGTATGTAGCCTTTGTTTTCTGGGCCTTGGAAAAGGACGAAACGGGCTCCTTTGGGACCGGTGTCATGGTAATTTTCGCGGGTGAAGTTTGAAATTCTTTGGAGCATAGTATTTATTTTATTTTTCGTCATTATTTTAGCATATAAAGATAAAGGCCGGCCTCCCCAGGAGAAAGTGGGGGAGGTCGGCCAACAGCTATGCGATTTCCTTTCGGATTGCGCGGGACATGCTGCATTGCCCTAGTGTGACCACACTTCCTTGCCGTCTGATGGCTTAGAAATGTAGTACGCGGTGCTCTTTTACTAGTCTCACGGCTAGCAAGGGAATATGAGCGATACCCTTTTACGATTCTTCCCTGGCCATGTTCGGTAACAAGACTGGAAGATCCGACGACTTTTCTGGGTTCTAGTCGTGGAACCCTGACCGCCTCCGATTGAGGTAGGTCCCTCCGAGGTCCGGGGTTTCCCATGAACGGTGAATTCCGCTACGGGATCCCGGGGTGCTACGCAGGGGCAGTTGGCCCCTCTGACGGGAGCACGGACCATATTCGTTTTCTACAGTGTTGGATTACGCGTTCTCCAGTTGCCTGGATGCGAACAATCTTTTTGCCGTAGGTAGAACGAACTTAGGTCCATCGAGGAGTTACCAGTGGAATGCTGGCCCCGATATTTGTGCTTTTACGGGAAATCTTATCGATTCTTCCCGCATTTGACTGTGTCCTGGAAAGGTTACTTGTGGTTTAGCCCCTCTATAGGTGCGCCATACCACTTTCCCAAGATAGTCTCAAATCGAGGAAGGTTTGCAGAGTGATTCCGCATTCCCTCCTTTCTGTTGTCGGTTTCGGAACGGCTGAGTGGTAAAGCCAATGCTTGGTTCACTCAACATGCGAACAATTTAACACAAAGAAGAGGGATGTCAAGTATTTTGTTTGTAAAATGTTCGTAGATGGAGGGGAGGGGGTGGATCCCGCATCAAGTGCGGGATGACAGGGTGGGGTGGCGCGGGTGATAGTGTATGGGCTTTTTAAAATTTCCCATCATACCAAGGTTGTGAATCCACGATTATATCTCCGATAAAGTGGGTGAAATGGAGGTGTGAGCCGGTTGCGATGCCTGTTTGGCCCATGGTTGCTATTAAATCGGTTTTGTTGACTGCATCGCCTGCTTTGACTTTTAATTCGTGTAAGTGCAGATACATGGTAAAAATGTTTTGTCCGTGGTCTATTACTACGGTATTTCCAAATGATGGAGTGTCGCTTGCCATGGTAACTATTCCTGAGTTGGAGGCCCATACGGGGGTTCCTTCTTTGTCAGCATAGTCTATTCCAAAATGGGATCCTGAATATACTTTGTTAATATATAATTTGTCTCCAAAACCTAATGTAACTCTGCCTGTTGTTGGTTTTTCAAATGGTCCATTCCATAATTGCGTTTCGTGAGGTTCGGCTTTTGCTGCGTTGACTAATGCCCATGTGTTGTCTTGGTAGTCTTTACCGAAGAGTTTTGTTTTGCTGGCGGCAAGTGTGAACCACTGAGTGATGAAATTTTGTTTTGTGACAGTTAATGTGACGTTCTGTGTATAGTAATCGCCCAGGGAGTCAGTTAATTCTAATTGAAGGTTTTTGGCGCCAGTTTCACTTAGTCTGTGAATGCCTAAAAAGGCTCTGAATGCTGGGCGTTCTGAAATATTTACTATTTTAGATAAATGTGATGCTCTCTTAATAATTATTTCTGCTTCATTGAAGGTAATATTTCTCTGAGGACGCATTAATCCGTCTGGATATCCTTCAAAGACACCAGCTCTTACGGAATTATAGACATAGTCTCTTAGGCTGTAGTCTAGTGGTACATCGAAAAAGAATGGGACATCAGTAATTGTCTGTTCCGGACTGTATGTATTCATAATAATTTTTGCAGCCTGGCCACGAGTGATTTTTTTATATGGGTGAAATAGTCCATCTTCGTATCCGTGAACAATCCCTTCTGCAGTTGCAAATTGAATAGCTGAATAAAAGGCACTATCTTCAGATACATCTGGGAAATTCTTTGTTTCGCTGCAATTACATTCTGTTGCTTCTTCTCTGTTTTGATAAATGATTTGCAGAAATTCAGCGCGTGTAATTGCTGTTTCAATATCTATTGTTTCAGTAATTTCGTAGAATTTAATGTCCTTGTTGTTGAAATTACCTTTGACGGAACTATAATCGAATTTTGGGACTACTAATTTGGCAGTTTCTCCTTGTGGAATTTCGAAGTCATTAATAAAGCTTAGAGCATTTGTTGAAAGAGGGGCAAATGCGAGCATAAATACAATTATCCATCTTGATTGTTTGATCATATTTAATCTTGTTTTGTAATATGCACATCTCTTTGTGGGAAGGGGATTTCTATTCCTTCTTTGTTAAATCTTGCGTGTAGTGCTTTGATGAATTCGTGCTTTACTAGATATTGTGCGGTGAATTCTTTGACTCTTAAAATAACTTTGAAGTTAATGCTGGAATCTCCGAATTCGTGAAAACGCACTTTGGGGATGTAATCTTCTACGCCGCCTTTCACCTTTTGAAGTATTTGTTCACCAACTTCGATAATAATTTTTTCGACGAATTCTAAATCACTGCTGTATCCCACGCCTCCCATTATTATTAGAGAAATATCTTCTGCTGGTTTGGAATAGTTGATAACCGTTGCATTTACCATTTTTGTATTAGGCAAAATTACTAGATTATTTCCTTGAGTGCGGATGGCTGTGTTTCTCCAAGCTATATCTTCAATATATCCTTTTTGACCATTTTCTAATTCGATAAAATCTCCTATTCGATTCTTTTTTGATGCAATTAAATGAATTCCAGCAAATAAATTTGCGAGAGTTTCTTGTAAGGCTAATGCAACGGCAATTCCTCCAACTCCTAGTGCTGTGAGAATCGGAGTTATGGAAATTCCGAAGGTTTGCAACACCATTAACGCTGCAAGTGAGTATATAAATAGTTTTGTAAGCAGTGTGAAAATCGAAGTAGAGGGAAGGCCACCTTTTGTGTGATCGGAGTAGGTTTGAATCATGCCAACCGCAATTTGGGTTAATACCATTGCGAGTGATATGACAAACACTATGAGTAGAATCTGTAGAATTAGTGTTTTTTGTGAAATTTCTAGCATGGAATCTGTAGTCGCAAAGTATGCACCACCAATTACAAACCAAAGTATTGGCTTATTTCCTATGCTTTCAATCACAACGTCATCCCAATGCCATTTGCTTTTTTTGATAATTTTCATGATTCGTTTGATGACGATAACATGAATGATTAGGCCAATAAGTGAGAGACCAACTATGTAAATAAGTGGTTTGAGATATTGAATGTTTTCGAGAAGTAGTGCGTATATGGTGTCCATCATATTAATTTTACGAAGTTATTGCTATTATTTTGTAGACTAATTAGAGGCTCTTTACAAATGCTTTCAGTCTTTTGTTTTTTAATGCGTTTTATGTTTTTATATAAAGTGAAATTTAACACTATTAAATAATATGAAAAGAATAATATTTTCTTTATTGATTGTTTCACTCATGTTTGCGCTTGTGCCTACTACCTTTGCCGATGAGGCGAGTATTGGAGGCTATGGTACGACTGTTGAGCTATTGAATAATGAGGATATTAGGATGGTTTCTGAAGTTATTGATTTGACCGTGCGAAAAGAAAAACACGCTCAGTATGACTATTATGAATACAAGACTTTTGTGCACGTAACTTACAATTTTGAAAATACTTCTGGAAATACTGTTACAGCTCGTATGGGGTTTCCGGAAATTACTGAGTATAGCTATGGAGATGATGCTCATAAGTTGAATGATTTTCAAGTTTTAGATGCTGAGTGGAATGAAAAATCGGTTGAATTTGTTGATGAGGAGGCCGCCGATACTCCAGGACGGAATTGGTACATACATGAAGAGGAATTTGCTCCTGGGGAGAAGAAAGTTATACAGAATAAATATTGGATACTGAATTCTGCTTATAAAACTGGTAATTGGTTTGACTATACTATGGAGACTGGGGCGACTTGGAAAGATACGATTGGGGAGGTTGATGTGATTGTGCATTTGGGAGACGGGATAGCTCTATATGATGTAAAGCAAGTGTCTCCGGCTGGGTATCAGTTTGATTTAGATAAAGATGAAATTCGATGGCATTTTTTGGACTTGGAACCAACCGAGTCTGACAATATTAATGTTGGTTTTGATGCGGATTTCCTGGGGTGGTGGTGTTATAGTGAAGTTGAAGCAGAAGAATTTAGTGATGAGAGGTTAGAATATTTGTTAGAAGGAGCCTCTTCATTTTTGGTTGAATCGGGTGTGGCATATCCACCTTGTCAGGTTTTTGATGGTGATCCTGTTACTTCCTGGGTAGAGGGAGTTACTGGGAACGGAATAGGGGAGTCTCTTACGCTTTCTTTGAATTTAGAAAAAACATACTCATATGTGAATATTCATAATGGATTTCGAGAGTCGCAGGATTTGTGGGCGAAGAATGGAAGGGTGAAGTCTTTATTGGTATCTGCAGAGGGGATTTCAAATCAAGAAATAAATTTGGAAGATACGTTTGATTTACAGTTTATTCCTCTTGAGACTAAGTTGTCTGGGGTGAATGAGGTTTTGGTTTCTATTACTGAGGTTTATGAGGGGACTGACTTTGATGATACTGCTCTTTCTGAAATTGAGTTTTTGGGATTAATGTCAGACGCTGTAATTGCTGGTCCGGATATTGTTGATGAGGTGTTTAGTGATATTGCTGGCTCTCCAAATATGGTGGCAATTGAGTACTTAGAAAATAGTGGTATTGTTGAGGGCTATTCTGATGGGACATATCGTCCATATAATACAATTAATAGGGCAGAGTTTACTAAAATAATTATTGGGGCAAAGTTTGGTTTTGGATATATTGATTCTTGCTTTCAGCAACATCCGGTTGGGGATGATGTCAGTTTTTTCTCTGATACTCCAACAGAAGCTTGGTATGCAAAATATATTTGTGTAGCTAAGGAACATGGAATTATCGATGGTTATCCAGATGGAACTTTTAGGCCGGCTGATAACATTAATTTTGTTGAGGCTGCCAAGATTGTTGTGAATACTTTTGGTCATACAGTTGTGGAGGACGAAACAACTTGGTATAAACCTTATGTTGATAAATTGGGAGATTTGAGTGCAATTCCGATGAGTATTAATACTTTTGACCAAAAAGTTGATAGGGGGGAAATGGCGGAAATGATGTATCGATTGTTAGAGAGTGTTACTAGTGAACCTAGCAAAGATTTTAAAATGCTTTTGTATCCAAATTAATTAAGTTTTAACTAAAAATAAAATGGCAAATATAGATTGGTTGGGAAAATTGACGGGGTCGATAAAGGGTATACTTATTGGGCTATTACTCTTTTTGGGTTCGTTTGTGTTGATATATATCAACGAAGGAAGAACTGATATTTCGAAAATTGCTCAGAAGGCAGTTTCAATAGAATCAAGTGCGGTTTCTGCTGAGCATCAAGACGAGTTGGTGGTTACGACAGGGGATGTGATGGCAGCAAGCCAGATAGGGGATGTGTTTTTGAAGGATGGTGACTATGTTTATTTGAGGAGGGTTGTGGAAAGTTATGCATGGGAGGAAGATAAGGAAACTGATAATGATACGGACATTACTACTTATACATATAAGAAGGTTTGGACTTCTTCGCCAGATGATTCTTCTAAGTTCAACCAAACTGCTGAGCATGTAAATATTATGCCTTCGATAGAATCACAGAGTTTTGTTGCAGATGATGCAAAGGTTGGGGTTTATGAGGTTGATTTGGATAAGATGACTTTGCCTGGTTTGGAGAAAATCACATTATCAAATGAAAATGTGATTTTAGGAGGACGAGCTTTGGAAGAGGGAGAAGAATATTTTGAAGATATTAATGATATTCCTGCTGAGTTGAGTGGTGAGTATATATATAAAGGGTTTGGAACTGTTGAGGCTTCTGCCATTGGGGACGTTCGGGTTAGTTATATGGCTTTGAATAGCGGAGAAGAGATGACAGTTTTTGGGGTCTTGAAAGATTCTGCTATTAAGACTTATGTGGATGGTGATAAAAATAAGCTGTATAGAGGGTTTTTAGGAACTGCTGAAGAAGCTGTTGCTCAGATGTCTGATGAACATGACACAAGTATTTGGTTGCTTCGAGTGCTTGGATTTGTGTTGATGTGGATGGGGCTTGGAATGATACTTGCTCCGATAAGTGCAGTTCTTGACTTTGTGCCGTTGATTGGATCTTTGAGTAAGTCTTTGATAGGGATTGTTACGTTTATTATTGCTGGAATTCTGACTGTTGTGACAATAATGATTTCAATGATTGCTCATAATATATTTGCTATGATTGGGATTGTTGTGATTTTTGCAGGAGGAGTTTATTTATACTTGCAGAATCAAGTCAAAAAAGCTCCGGAAAAGAAGCCGGAAATGAAATAGCGGGATTCTTGCTGTGTTGTTTTGGAATTGTTGTAGCCCCCGGACTTGATCTGGGGGCTAGTTTGGCGCAATTATGTGATATAAGAGGGGATGGATCCCGGATCAAGTCCGGGATGACAGTGGGAGAGGGGGGCCCCGCATCAAGGGCGGGGTGACAGTGTTGGAGGGGCGGGGTGAAATTTTGTGTTGCTTTTTTTATTTATGCGCTTATACTGTTAATGAGAATGATTATCAATAAGAAATGGTTCAAGTTTCAACCAAAAACAGGAATACTGCTCAGAGAAAGCTAATTTTGGAGCAGTTGAAGAGTGTAAAGACTCATCCCACCGCTGATCAGATATATGAAATGGTTAGGAAGAGGATGCCTGGAATTGGATTAGCTACTATATATAGGAACTTGGACCATCTTTTAGAAAATGGATTGGTAATTAAGTTGGAGTCCAAAGGCAACAAGGCTAGATATGATGGATTTATTGACCCTCACTGTCATCTCATTTGCAAAGACTGCGGAGCAGTCGCAGATATCGATGATGTACAGAAGGTGACTATAAAGTCTGACAAACTTGAATGCTGTGGATTTCAACCCTCTTATGAATTTTTAGAGGTCTTTGGATTATGTAAAAAATGTAAATAAATTAATTTATAATAAAAATAACTATGAATAGTGGATGTTGCGGTGGTGAAACTCACCAATTACAAATTGGAAAGCAGGCTCCTGGTTTTACAATGGAAGGATATTTTAAAGGAGAAAAGAAAAAATATTCATTGGCAGATTATAAAGGGAAGTGGACGCTTTTGTTTTTTTACCCTTTGGACTTTACTTTTGTTTGCCCAACGGAGCTTGTTGAATTAAGCAAGAGACACAAGGATTTTGAAGAAAAAAATGCTCAGGTTTTGGGAATAAGCGTGGATAGTGTTTATTCACATGAGGCTTGGCTAAAAGAAATGGGGGATTTTGAATATCCATTGTTAAGCGATATGACTAAAGAAGTCAGTTGGAATTACAATGTATTGCTTGAAGAAGAAGGTGTGAGTCTTCGTGGAGCTTTTATTATTGATCCAGATGGTGTTTTGAAATGCTATATGGTCAATGATCTTTCAATTGGACGAAATGTGGATGAATTACTTCGACTTGTTGAAGCTTTTCAGACTGGCGATTTATGTCCGGTTGGGTGGAAGAAAGGTGAGTCTACTTTGGGGAAGGCTTAATAGTTAATTAATATAAATATAGATATGTTCGAATTACCAAAATTGCCGTATGAATATGACTCCTTGGAGCCTCATATTGATACAGAGACAATGAAAATTCATCATGATAAGCATCATCAGGCTTATATGGATAAGTTCAACAAGGCTTTGGAAGCTCATCCGGAATTATATGAAAAATCCGTTGAAGAAATTTTACGGGCTTTGGACTCTGTCCCAGAAGACATCAGAACTGCCGTTAAGAATAATGGAGGTGGGTATTATCATCATAGTCTCTTTTGGGAGATGATGAGTCCAGAGGGTGGAGCTGCTTCAGAGGAGCTTAATGCTGCTTTGATAGAGGCTTTTGGAAGCGCTGAGGAGTTTAAGGAGAAATTTACAGCGGAGGCTTCTACGCATTTTGCGAGTGGGTGGACTTGGCTTGTGAAAGATGCTGAAGGGAAGCTTTCAATTCTTTCTACCCCGAATCAGGATAGCCCTGTTTCGATGGGTTTAACCGTTTTATTAGGTTTGGATACGTGGGAACATGCGTATTACCTAAAATTTCAAAACAAACGTCCTGAGTATATTCAATCTTGGTGGAATGTAGTAAATTGGAATTACGTAAATGAAAAACTTTAAACATAACTCCTATGACAAAAGCAGAAATTATCGATCTATTAAACAATGATCTAACTTTGGAGTATTCGGCTGCTGTTCAATATATCCAACATGCGGCGAAAGTTACAGGTCCGGAGTATCAGGCAATTCAAAAGGAATTGGTGGTACATGCTAATGAAGAAATAGGGCATGCAATAATTTTGGCGGAGCAAATAGCCTTTTTGGGAGGCGATCCTACCGTGGATGTTGGAGAGAGACATGTGAGTGATGATGCCAAGACTATGTTGAAGCAGGATTTGGATGGTGAACAGGATGCTGCACGTCGTTACAAAGAAAGAATTGCTCAAGCTGAAGAGCTTAAGGAATATGGACTTCGACGGATTTTGGAAGATATTCTGATGATGGAGGAAGAGCATGCAAGAGATTTGCAGGCTGCTTTAGGACAATAGTCATTGGTAGAATTAGAATTGTTATGTACGTTTCATCTCGTATGGGCTTAATTGTTATTTTATGAATGTAATAGAAGTAAAAGGTTTGGAGAAAAATTATGCGAGTGGGACTCGTGCGCTTAATTGCATAGATTTTTCTATGGAAAAGGGCGATTTTGTTGGATTGCTTGGTGCAAATGGCGCTGGGAAGACTACAATGATCAGTATTTTTACTGGGACGGTGAATAAAACTGGTGGAGAGGTGAAAATTTTTGGATATGATATTGATAAAGATCATAATAGTGCGAAGCGTCTTGTTGGAGTAGTTCCGCAAGAATTTAATTTTAATATTTTTGAGAAAGTAATTGATATTGTTGTCCAGCAGGCGGGGTATTATGGGATGCCTCGAAAACAGGCTCTCAAGAATGCAGAGGAAATTTTGAAAGACTTGGATCTTTGGGGAAAACGAAATAGTACTGCGATGGAGCTTTCTGGTGGGATGAAAAGGAGGTTAATGATTGCCCGTTCACTTATACATAAACCTAAAATGTTGATTTTGGATGAGCCGACAGCGGGGGTAGATGTGGAGCAGCGTCATGTGATGTGGAAATATTTGCAGGATTTGAATAAAAGTGGTGTTTCGATTTTGTTAACGAGTCATAATCTGGATGAAATTGAAGAGCTTTGCACGAATGTGGCGATGATTAAACATGGTGAGATCGTTGTGAATGATTCTGTGAAAAATGTAATTAAATCTCTGGACGAGCAGACATATGTTGTGAATGTGGATAGAGTGAAGCGCGGATTTAATCATGGTGATTACAAGATTAAGGGGGTTGATGAAAATACTGTTGAAGTTGAAGTTACGAAAACTCGGACGTTGAATGATTTTTTGAAATTGCTTGATAGGGAAGAGATGTTGATTACTGATTTGCGACCGAAAAGTAATCGTCTTGAACAATTATTTCTAAATATAATTAATGAAAATGAGTAATTGGGTATCATATTCAACAATTGCCAGGAAAGAGACTATTAGATTTTTGCGTATTTGGAAGCAAACTTTGTTGCCCCCAATAATAACTCAATCTTTGTATTTTATAATTTTTGGGGCTTTTATTGGGTCACAAGTGGGGGAGATTAACGGAATTTCTTATATGGCTTTTCTTGTCCCCGGGCTTGTGATGATGGCTGTTATTAACAGTTCATTTATGAATGTAGTTTCGTCCTTTTTTGGTTCGAAATTTCAGAAAAATTATGAAGAGATGATGGTTTCTCCTACTCCAAACTGGGTGATTGTTGCTGGTTATGTAACAGGGGGTGTTTTACGAGGAATGATTGTTGGAGTGATTGTGTTTTTGGTTTCGGTGTTTTTTGTACAGATTCAGATATTTAATATTTTCATAGTATTTCTTTTCGTTTTGCTAACTTCTGTTCTTTGTTCGGTGGGCGGCCTTATCAATGCAATATTTTCGAAAAAGTTTGATGATATTAGCCTTTTTTCAACGTTTATTTTGGTTCCTTTGACTTATTTTGGAGGAGTTTTTTATTCAATTAAGGATTTGCCGGAATTTTGGCAGTCAGCCTCAAAGCTCAATCCAATTTTGTATATGATTGATGGTTTTCGCTATGGATTTCATGGGTTTGCAGATGTTTCTTTGGAGGCGAGTGTGATTTTATTGTTGGTGTTTACTGGTGGTCTTTCTTTGTTGGCGCTGTATTTGATGCGCAAGGGGATTGGTTTGAAGGCGTAATTTAATTTGAAGAATCTGGGAGAAAGGGCTAGAATGCTGAAAATACAAATAAATTTTTATTATGGCTATTGGTGCTGCAATTGCGACGATATTTACGCTTTATTCCATTATTAATAGTGGAGTAAATGTGATGAATGTTCAGTATGAGAAGGAAATTGTTGGTGGGGCGATTAAAGATATGGAAGCTACAGCCCAACTTTTGAATAAACAACATGTATCTACTGATACAGATTTAGATGATAGAAGAATTAAAAGAAGAATTGCGGATAAATTGACAAACTCGGCTACCTTCTTGGGGAGGGCTTATTCTAATGGGAGCATGAAAGTGAAAAAGGGGATTTCTCATGATGTTGCCAAAACTACTTTAAGTGAGATGGCTGGTCGCGGTGTGGAACTTTATTTAAAAACTGAAGTAAGTAAGCAGGCAGCTATGCAGGCAGTAAAAAATGTGATTATTCCTGTGAATATTGCTGTTGGAGTTGTTGATAGTGCGATAATGGCGAAGGGGGCTTGGGGAGCGGATAGTGGGTTTGAAGGGAAATATTTTGGGCAGATGGCTAGGCCTTCGGAGAATTTAAATTTGGATATGCAAATTGCTCAAATCAAAACGCGTAAAGTTTTAAAAGATAATCAGCAGTTGAACAAGGAGTTACGCCAGATGATGCGAGATTTTGGTATTGATCCGGACAATCCGGAAGGAACAAAAGATCCAGAGCCGGATAATGATTCGGGTTCTGATGATATTTCTGATGTTGATGGAGGAGATGATGGAGGAACAGAGGGGTATCATAAGACTATTTCAGTAGGAGATGATTTTGGTGATGAGGGGGGTGATGATGATTTGATGGATGATTGGGATTTGGATGATGGTGGCGAAATTGATGGTGGAGAGTATATCGATGATTATTATGGAAGCGATGAATGGGGCGATATTACAGATGGTATAGGTTTTGATCCTGATTGGGATGTTGATGGTGGAGAAGATTGGGAGGACATTACAGATGGCATAGGTTTTGATCCTGATTGGAATGTTGATGGAGGTGATGATGTTGTTGTTGATGAAGGCCCTTATCCCTATGTGACCGATGAATGGCTGGATGCTTTTTATGGTGTGGGAACTTGGGATGACGATGAGTGGATTGGACATCAACGTGCTTTATCGGGGTATTACTTTACGGACTTTGACCGAGCGACTGGAAGACCTATTATTACATCGGACTCTAAAAAAATAGAGGGACGGCCTTTGCCGAATCCTATGGATTATGTGACGACGGGTACGAATACTGGAGCTGCAAGTGACGCAGTCCCTTGCGACCCAAGTACACCGTTTTGTGGACTAGATGTGGATTTATAAATTTAAAAAATATGAAAAAATTATTAATTGGAGGTTTGGCTTTATTTTTATTCGCTGGATGTGCTCAGATATTTCCACCTGCAGAGCCGGATGTAGAGGAAAAGGAAAAAACAGTGGTGACTGCGTCTGCTGACTATACTGAAGATCAGAAAAAGGTGGTTGATAATTTTGGAGAACCTGATGAATTTACGATTAGTTTCAATTTTGAGGAGGAACCAAGGCTAGAAACATGGAGATATGTTGAAGTAGGGCAGGTTTTTATGTTTACTGATGGGGAGTTTAATTCTTCTTATGAAGTTGAGTTTGGATTGCCTGAGAATCAGGTTTATACGAAGGCAAAAATTAATCCAAAGGATGTTTATGCAATTGCTGATTTGAAATCGTTGGAAAAATTATTGGGAGTCGAGGCTACTGGGAGTGTAGATGTGAATGAAGAAGTTTGGGAGGATGCCACGTTTTATGATTTTGCTGGGGTAGTTAGCGCTGCGACTATTGATGATGATTTAGTTTTTGTTAAAACACAGTCGCAAGTTGCTCCGTATACGTGGGATGAATTGGCTGCGAAACTTGACGATGGAATTGAAGGGGGAAAAGACACTACAAAACCAGAAGGGGCTCCACTTGAAACTCTTGATAGCGACCTTGTTGTATATGATGAAGGATATGGGGTTAAGGTGAAAATGCCTGCGAGATGGGCGGAGTATGACGTTTCTGAAGAATTTGATGATGATGATGAAGTAGCGAGGATTTCATTCTTGATGCCGACTTCAGATACTGAGTATGCAGCCGATGGGTATGTAAATATGTTTATGGTTGCAGCATACTTTCAAGGCACTACTGATGATATATCATTTGATGAAACTGTAATTGGTGAAAATGAAGACTTTTTGTATACCTTTAGTCATATGAATGGAATCCCACCAGCTGATTTGGAAGGACATCTGAGGGATTTTGACGATATTCGCGATAATATTGAAATCTATGAGTTGCCTTTGGAATTTTTCTTGTAATTGTTAGGCATTTTTCCGAATTTCTCCCAAAACGTCTTGTGCGTGTTCTTTGGGTTTAACTTTGTGAAAGATTTGGGCGATTTTTCCTGTGGGATCAATCAAATATGACATTCTCTCTGTTCCCATGTATTCGCGTCCCATGAATTTCTTTTTTTGCCAAACGCCGTAGTCTTCTTGCATCTTTTTGTCTTCGTCGGAGAGTAGTGTGAAGGGGAGATCATGTTTTTTTGCAAAACCAGCGTGGGATTTTACTGAATCTTTGCTGATACCAAATACTTTGATGTTTAGTTTTTCGAAGTCAGGATAGGAGTCTCTTATGGTGCAAGCCTCAACTGTACATCCGGGGGTATTATCTCGTGGATAGAAATAGAGCAGAACCCATTGTTCTTTGTAATCTGATAATTTGTGCTGTTGTCCGTTTTGGTCGGGGAGTTGGAATTCTGGTGCTTGGTCGCCTTGTCTGAGTGTCATAGAAATTGGATAATGTTTGTGTTGTAATCCTAACTGATCAGTGGATGCTTGTCATCCCGCACTCCACCTTTGTCATCCCGCACTTGATGCGGGATCCATCCCCATATTCAATATGGAAAAGGTCGTACAAGGATGTTTAGGAAGGATTGCCTTTGTAAATGGGCCCCGGATCGGTGTCCGGGGTGACGTTCGTTTTTTGGGTGAATTTGATGCACGAAATCCTTGACTATTATATGTGTATGTTGTAGAGTTGTTTCTCAGTTAGTATTTAGACTTTTCAACCCATGAAACGAAGATCGTTTGGCGGTAGAAGAAGACCGTCACAGTTTAGAAGTAGGCAAAAAAATTCTCGAAAAGAGAAAGGAATTGATGTAAGCAAATTAGTGAGCAGAGCAATTCCGCGCGAAGAAGTAGTTGAATACAATCCTCAGCATCTTTTTGAAGATTTTCAGTTAGATTCACGCTTAAAACGAAATGTTGCGAAGAAAGGATATAAAAAGCCTACACCGATTCAGGATAAGACTATTCCGCATGCGCTTCAGGGGAAGGACATTGTTGGTACTGCCAACACTGGAACCGGGAAAACGGCGGCTTTCTTACTTCCAATGCTTCATAAGGTTTTGAACGATCGTGATCAGAATGTTTTGATTTTGGCTCCTACTCGTGAGTTGGCTATTCAGATTGAGGAAGAATTTGTGGCATTTGCAAATGATTTGAGCATTCGTTCAGTTCTATGTATTGGAGGAACTAGTATGGGCCTTCAGTTTCGAAAGTTGAGAAAAAAACATAATTTTATTATCGGTACTCCAGGTAGAGTTCGGGACTTAATTAAGCGTAAACTTATCCATTTAGGTTCTTTCCATAATGTTGTTTTGGATGAGGTGGATCGAATGTTGGATATGGGATTTATTCCTGATATTAAGTACTTTTTTGAGTTACTCCCTCAGCAACGACATTCGCTTTTCTTTTCAGCAACGGTTTCAAAGCCGATTGACGATTTGATTCGGAATTTTTTGAAAGATCCGTTGAAGATATCTGTGAAAACACGTGAAACAGCGGCTAATGTTCAGCAGGATGTGGTTCGAATACGTCCAGATCAGAAGAGAGTTGATGTTATTGAAGATTTGCTTAGAAAAGATGAGTTTAAAAAGGTTTTAGTGTTTGGAAGGACAAAGCGTGGGGTTGATCGGCTTTCTAGGACGCTATTTCAGTATGGATTTAAAGTGGATTCTATTCATGGGGATAAGACACAGTCAAGGCGGCAGAGGGCTTTGAAGGATTTTAAGGAAAATAGGGTCCGAATACTTGTTGCAACTGATGTTGCGGCGCGTGGTTTGGATATTGATAATGTGAGTCATGTGATTAATTTTGATATGCCAGGTTCACATGATGATTATATTCATAGGATTGGAAGGACAGGGCGAGGGGATAAGATGGGGGTTGCTCTTACTTTCGTGGATGGGTAGGGGGAGAGTTGTTCTAAACTCACTCATTAATGTCATTCCGGGCTTGATCCGGAATCTTTTTACATGGGCATGCTAAATGTTGGGGAATGGATCCCGGATCGAGTCCGGGATGACAGTATGGTGAGATGTGGGAAGATAATTGTGGGGGGCTAGGATGACTTTAATCAGCAAAAAAGTGATTCTCTTGGGGGAGAGTCACTTTGATTTAGATTGGCTGGGTTTTCCGTTTCGTCCTGGAGTGGGTGGAGTTAGGACTCATCAGTACCGGTTTGACCGGTAGACGTGTAGCTCCCCAACGCACTGTCTGTGTGCGAGGGGCGCCATCTTAGTAAAGAGTATGGGTTTAAGCGGAGGACGTTTGTCTACTTTCTTTGTTAGTTTATTTCCCTCCTCCAGACATTGGATGCAGATTAACTCGCTTAGTCGCTTTTGGCTTGGGTTTGGGGTTTGGGTTGGTTGAAGTGGTGGAAGGGGCGGGGGGAGGAGGTGGTACTGAGGAAACGATTGGGCGGCGAGCCTCATCGTTGAGTGGGGCGAAATTCTCTGGCGCCTCCTTGAACTTGGGGCCTTCACATTCGTTGCTGAAGGTTTCAGTTCGCTCCCCCACTTTGTACTTTGCCCTGCCGCACAAACCCTGTGCTGACAGCCTGTAGCTATCAGTGGGTCTGATGTGCCTAACTTCCGTCACCTTCCCCTTTCCGTCTAGGGTTTCTTCCTTCAGCAGCCTCCAGGCCGTTGAAAAGTAGAAGGTTTTTATCCTTTCGTTTTCTTTGTTGCAGTTGTAGAGGAAACCTTCCTCTACGTTGAGTCTATGGATAGTTTTGAGGTTCGATTCCCGACTCGGGATCGTGCTGGACGTGCCCTTGGGGCACTTTCCCTCGTTCCATCTTATTTCTGATGGAATCGATATCCTTTCCACGCTCACCGTCTTTACCACCTCTTTTTCGCACCCGAGGGTGCTTATCGCGATAAAGATGAAGATGATGGTGGCAACCGAAAATGAATTGCTATTCATGATAACGTTGTTTCCAAGGAGCGTTCTATGACGCTCCGTAGCACTACTCTGTTTACCACTTCGCTAATGTTATTAGCTTAATTTGAAGTGGACGAAATTTAATCTATCAGATGGATCCCGGATCGTGTCCGGGATGACATTGGTGGTTTGTGCCACCATATTAGATAGATTAAACATCATCCACTTCGGATGTTTATTAACCATACTCTACTTTTTAATGATCTGTCGTGATGGGAATCTGAGTCCTAACTTGCGTTAGATCTAGGTTCACTTCATCTGGACAAGGTAGTATCATAACAGACAATGAGAGAATGTCAAGAGTGGGTGGCACGGAATTGTGAAAACGGGCAGTGAAAACAATGAAAATGGCTTAAGTGTACCATGTTTGATCTTCTGAAAAAGTACAAAAAAAGTCGAAAATCCCCCCTAAATTGACCAAAAAACTGTAAAAAGCCTTCAAATCTATCTTAATTATCGTATGTTACTTCGGACTTGATCAGGGGGCTATTTACTGCGGTTCTGTAGATAGGGCATGAATCCCGGATCGAGTCCGGGATGACAGGGGGATGGGGCTAGATGACACGGATTGACTAATACTATATATAGAATATAATGCCCTCCAATTCTAATCTATTGTCTGGCAAAGGTGCTGTGGCAATTAAGAGACTTGGTGAACTTTGAACAAGGGGAGTTAGATGAAGCGGTTATTTGTATCTTTGGTTGTTCTAGTGTTGTTTGTGTGTTGGACATCTTTCGCTAATGCTGATCCTAAAATGAATCTCATGTTGTCTGGTCAAGGGCTTTGGCATTCGGAAGACTCATGGGCTGGAGGGGAATTTACTTGGACAATTTCAAGGGAAGTGTCGGATATTGACATTGGTATTGGATTGAACGCTGGCATAATGTCTCATTGTTTCAGGACTTTGAGAGGAATGGATGAGAGCGTTTGTAGCGTAATAACAGATTTTGCAGCGGCAGGACAGTTAGCAGTTCCAATCAAGTCATTGCGGCTTGGTGTGGTTACTGCGTTTGGTTTGAGTATCTATGGGTACGATTCAGATGTTAGATTAGAAGGTCCAGATGATTTCGGAAATTCACAAAGTGGTTTTTCTCCTGTTTTCAAGGCAATACCGTATATAGGCTATGTGCTTGCAGAAATATGGGGAGGTAGTGGTGAGATGCTTGTTGGGCTGCGTACTATGTTGCATGTTTCATCTGTGCCGGAGGTGCGAGACTATGGAATTGAAGTGCGTAAGTTGCAGGTTTGGGGAATTCCGGGTGCTTTTTTCGCATTTAATGCCGACTTCCGTTAAGGTTTGGTTGTTTCGTTACAATAATGCTGAAAAGCAATGATTGTGATGTTGTAGTTGGAGGTCGCAAGGGGAACGCGGCCTCTTGAGGATGTCTGGAATTTTGTATATTCGTGCTACTTTTGTGGATGGGTAGGAAATGATCTATATCACTTCAAACAAAATTAATCCCGCTAATATAACTAATCCTGCGGCTGCGATTTCTTCTTTGTAGGGGATTTTGGCAATTTTTTCGGAGAAAAAAATGATTAGTACAATTTCACAGAGGGTTGCGATGATAATTCCAGCGACTGAGTATGGCCAGAGTTCCATTGAATCTGCTGTGAAAAGAGGGAGATATGCAATGATGTCATCAAAAACTGTAGCAAATGATCCAATAAATCCGATTATCATTAGTTGTGTGAATCGTCCAGCGGAAATCCGTTTTTTTATGGGTAGTTTTTTTTCCGCTTCAGCTTTGGGTTTGTGGATGAATAGATCAAAATATATTCCTGCGGCAAGAAATAGGATTAAGCCTGCTGTTATGTATCTGTAATATGGAATTGCTTTTATTACCCAGGAGAATGTAGTGGCAATGATGATTGCGGTGATAATTGCGCTTAACATTCCTATCGTAAATGCAATTTTTCCCATGCGGGTCCGAGTAAGACTTGCAATTACAGGTATATTGGTCGCAGTATCGTCCAGTCCTGTGACGATTTTGACTAGGAAACCGAAGACGAGGAATTTTATTTGGTTCATATTAATTTAATCAAGTTGTCGACGGCCTTATTTGTTCTTTCCTTGAATTTGTCATCTGCCTGAAACTCTTTAATATCACCTACATGAAGCGTGTTTGCTGTAACGATTAGGCTGAGTGCTCGAAGTACTGGAAGTAAGTTCTCTACAGCGCGAGTTCCACCAAATCCGCCAACGGAAACAGAACAAACAAGTGCTGGTTTATTGGCATATTCATCGTAGGCTTGGTCGAGTGCGAGCTTTAGTTCGCCTGGATACCCGTGATTGTATTCAGGAACGACAATAATGAAGGCAGAGGCTTTTTTTGCCATTTCTTTCCAAGGTGCAGTTATTTCATTTTCTTCCCATGAAGCAATCGTATAGCCATGTGCGGTGTGATCTTTTACGTCTACTAATTCAATTTCGTAGTCTTCGCGTTCCTGCAATATTTCTATTAGCGCTGTGGAGACTTTTTCTGAAGCACGTCCTTTGCGGGCAGTTCCGAGAATGATTGGGATAAACGGTTTTTTACTCATTTTTAATGATTATTTTTGTGAGAGGTATAGATAGTGGAGGTGTCAAATAAAGATGGCGTAATCTGTTGTTTAATATGTGGGATTTAAAACCCCCATGCTGCGTTACATGTGTCCAGATATTCTTGCATGCCATCCATATGTAATTTTCGTTGTTCTGCAAAATCATTATCAGGAATTACTTCTTCTACTGCGTCATATGCAAATTCACTAGTTTCTAACAGTGAATCAATTGTATGGCAGGATGATATAAAGTCAGTTTCCATAGACTTGTTCATAGCGCTTCTTACTTCGTTGAGATAAGCAGTGTTTTCAGCCAGTACTAAGTAGTCTACGCTTTGAATTAGTAGTCCTCCTCCGTTCATTTTTTTTACTCTGGAGTCATACCTGTTCCACATTGCAGATAATTCAGCTCGATTTACATTATCGGCAGGTTTGAAGGTGCCATCTGGGTGTCCCTGGATGACTTCCCATTCAACCATGTTCATTACGTCGTTATGAAACCAGTCGGAGGTGGAAACATCAGAAAAGGTAATATTTGCAGCGATTGCGGTAAAGGAAAGCATAAGGGCTGCTCCGCTCAGGAAGGCGATGATGATTTTTTTCATGTTTGTTATAAAATGGGTATTTGTTGAACGTGGTTATTATGGTTGATTGGTTTTGAGATAACAAGTGGCTCCTTATTTAGAGTAACTGTGTTTTGTTTTCTGGAAGCAAAATGTTTAATAGTATGATAGTTGACAGGAGTGCCGAGTTGTGGTATTCTCGTTTCCTTAAATATGACTGAAAATATTTTAAACAATTCGGATGTAGATTCTTGCTCTGTTGAGCAGCTTAATGACTCGTTGCTATCTGTTGTAATTCCTACTCATAATGAGGAAAAGACGATAATAGCGCTGCTTGATTTGATTAAAGCGGAAGGTGTCCCTTGTGAGGTTATTATTGTTAACAATGGAAGTACTGATAATACAGAACGACTCGTAACAGCATACCAAGAAGCCCGTCCTGGTTTTTCTGTTCGGCTTGAGCAGTCAGAACTCGGGGTTTCCAATGCTAGAAACAGGGGGGCAGAGGTGGCACATGGGGAGCATGTGTTGTTTTTGGATGCAGATACACGATTTGAACCTGGATTTATTGCCGCGGCTCTTGAGAATTTTAAATTACAGGGATTGGATGCTGCAGGGTTTGATTTGGTTCCTGATAATGATGCGAAAGTTGATAGATTGATGTTGTATGTTTGCAACAAAATACAAAATCTCATGAAACATGTTCCAGGTGGTGCTACTTGTATTGGAGCGGCAATGCTTGTAAAAACCGAATTTCATAAAAAAATTGGGGGCTTTGATTCAAATATTAAATTTTGTGAGGACATGAAGTGGGCAAAAATGGCGGCTGAAGAGGGGGATTTTGGCATTGTGGATGAATGTGTGGTCTTTGATATGAGTCGGTTTCGTACAAATGGTAAGGCATCGTTTATTATTCGACATTTAAGAAATGTTTTTTCATTTGTCTTTACTGGTGATTTTTCAGAGGATTTAAAAAGGGAGTATAAAAAGGATAGATACGGAAATAAATTTTCATAATGTTTGAGAAAAGATTTGTGCCTTAATAAATTCGCTGATTTTTGCTATACTTAAAGGAATATAGCAATTTATTGTGACTCCAAAACCAGAACAATCAGGAGGAAATGTGGACAGAGGTCAGGAAGGATCTCCACCTACACCGGAAGTAAGAACGGACGGAGGGGGTCGTGCTGTTGACACAATGGGTAGGATGATTCCAGGTGCGGAGGCTTCTCCAGATAAAACGGGGACTTCAGTAGAAGAACAAAGGGCGGCCTCGGAAACACCAGAACAGCCTAATGATTCGGAAAACACTTCTCCTTCTTCTACAAAACCGCCGGAAACGGGGGATACATCAGCAGAAGTGCCTGCTTCTGCTGACGCTTCTGGAGCAGAACCAAAAACTAAGGAAACCTTTTCAATGTGGGGAGATAAACTAACTGAAGCTATTGGCAAGATGTTGGAAAGCTTTCAAGGGTTTTTTGGGAAATTCTCAGAGTCTATTTCGGGAATATTTGAGAAGAAAAAAGGAAAATCGAAGACGTCTACTGATACTGCTGAGTCGGCGCCTGAATCTGCGGAGCCTGTGCCAGCTGGAAATGATGAATATAAAGAAATATCCGAAAAAAATGATTTGGCAGAAAACCGATTAACTGAGTGCATAATTAAAGAAGTGGAGGTGCCTGGCGTGGGAAGAATGCTTGTAAATACTCCAAAGAATTTAAATGAATTTAAAGATAGTGATGGGGATGTTATCAAACCCCTAATTTGTATGCATTTTCACGGTAACGGTGGGCAAGGTGCTGATGTGCAGACTGTTTGGGGGCAAGTGGCAAAAATGAGAAAGAAAAATCAGCCTGTTGTTATGGCTTTTGTAATTGATAGTAAGCAAAGACTGGATTCGAATCAGGTTGGTAACTGGGGGGCCTTTGTTAATCCGCAAAATAGGGCCGCTGAGAAAATTATGAAAGTTGCAAGTAAGGTTTCTGGTGTGGGGATTGATAAGAATATTACTGTTTCTGGTTTTAGTGGTGGGGCATATGCGATTGGGCGTCTTTTGCAACAGGTGAAGGGAACTTGGTTAGAGGGGCATATTCGGTCTATTGCCACATATGATGCAATTTATGATGCAGATCAGAAACATCGTGAATTTGTTCGTGCTGAATTGGCACATTTTGCAAAAGATCCATCAAGAAAGCTGATTGTGCATTATACTTCGCATTTAAATAACTCCAAGGCGGACTTAGAGAAAAAGATAAGAGAAGCTAGGGAGGTAGGGCCAGATGATCCATTGCCGGGAGTTGAGTTTATATCCAATACAGGAAGTCATCGTGGGACAATGGCGATGATGTCAGGCGATGTTGGGGCTACTACTGTTGCATAAACAGCTTATTTTTTTTTGCTTTTTATCATCTTCAAATGCAAATCCTCTAGTTGTTTTTCATCAACTTCTCCCGGAGCATCCATCATTACATCTCTGCCTTGTCCATCTTTCGGGAAAGCATAAATATCTCGAATGGAATCCCAGTCATTGATCACCATTAATAGACGATCGATTCCTGGAGCGTTGCCGCCGTGAGGAGGCGCACCATACTGAAAGGCGGAAATCATGTGTCCAAACTTTTTATCGACATCTTCTTTGGAATATCCAGCAATCTCAAATGCTTTGTACATTATAACAGGATCGTGGTTTCGAATTGCTCCACTTGTTAATTCAAACCCATTACAGACAAAATCATACTGATTTGCCACAATATCTAGTGGGTCCATTGTCTCAAGAGCTTCAAGACCTCCTTGTGGCATAGAAAAGGGGTTATGAGCGAAATCTATTTTGCCATTTTCTATCTCAGAGTAGTCATACATTGGAAAGTCTGTTATCCAACACCAAGCGGCTTTATTTTTATCTTTCAGATCAAATCGAACTCCACATTCATTTCTGACAGCTCCAAGAGATTCACAAACAACACGCCATTTATCAGCAGCAAAAAATACAATATCGCCTGTTTTTGCCCCAACTTCTTCTATTATTTTTTTTGCCAAGTCATCACCTAAAAATTTAATAATAGGGGATACTAATTCTCCGCCTTCTTTTACTATTATATAGGCGAGTCCTTTTGCTTCTTTTTCTTTTGCTAATGCAGTTAACTCATCAATATCTTTTCTGGAAAATTTTGCTCCTCCATCAACTTTAAGCGCATGTACTACTCCACCATCATCAATAGTTCCTGCAAAAACTCCAAATCCACATCCTTTCACCAAATCAGTAATTGGCATTATTTCCATTTCAAATCGCAGATCTGGTTTGTCTGATCCATATTTGGTCATGGCTTCTTTCCAAGGTATACGTGGAAATGGCTGCCACATGACTTTTTTTTCACTAAATTTTTCAGTCAATTCCACCATCAGTGGTTCCTGTATATTAAAAATATCTTCTTGTGTAACAAAACTCATTTCCATATCCAGTTGATAGAATTCTCCATAATGTCTATCCATTCGAGAATCTTCATCCCGAAAACAAGGGGCAATTTGAAAATATCTATCCAGTCCACCAACCATTAGAAGTTGCTTGAACTGTTGTGGCGCTTGTGGAAGGGCATAAAATTTGTTTGGGTGGAGCCGAGACGGAACAAGGAAATCACGCGCTCCTTCTGGTGAAGATCCCGTAAGAATCGGAGTTTGTATTTCAATAAAATCATGTTTATGAAAGTAATCTCGAATATGTATCATGACTTCATCTCTAATCTTCAACATTTTTTGTAATTTTGGACGGCGTAAGTCTATGTATCGATACTTCAATCTCATATTTTCATTTGCTTGAGTGCTTTTTTCGTCATCAATCTCAAAAGGAGGTGTTTTTGATTTATTCAAAATCTCAAGTTCTGACACTTGAATTTCAACCTCACCAGTTGCCATCTTTTTATTTATCATGTTGTCAGGACGCGAAACAACTTTTCCTTTTGCACGAACAACCCATTCACTTCGAAGCATGTCAGCCTGACTGTGAGCTTCTTTATCGATATCTGGATCAAATTTTATTTGTGTTAACCCGTAACGATCGCGCAAATCGACAAAAATTATTCCTCCATGATCTCTACGTCGATGTACCCAACCACAAAGTTCAACTTCTTTACCTGCGTCTTTACCTGTTAATTCTCCGCATGTATTTGTTCTTAACATAGATTTTATTAATTATATTGTTCGAAAAAATCCGTCCTCAAACATCAAAATACAATGATGTTTAGGGACGAATCTTTAAATCCGCGGTGCCACCCATATTCTTCAATTAAATTGAAGCGCTTTTTTACAGCTATGACGGGCATACCCGTTGAGTGTTACTCGCTTTGCAGAGGCCAAAAGCTTTCCTCTCACACCGCCTACAAGTTTTTAATTTTGTAGTTTCTCTGATGTCTTTCAGAGTCAAACGGTTTTAATTTCACTAGCCAACAGATAATATCAAAAGCAAATTCAAAGTCAAGAAAGGTCGTTGTTGATGTTCCAATATCTCCTTGGACGAACGATTTGACAATTCATTGGTATTAGGCATAATTCTGGTGCTATTTGGTTGTTCTTTAATAATGTGAAACGGGGGAATTGCTGGTTAAATATTTGTTAGTAATTTCAAGGAGAATATACGAGAGATGGATATGCGGTTTAAAGTTGGAGATAAGCTTAGTTATCCTGCACAAGGGGTGGCTGAATTAGTGAATATTGAGGAAAAAGATGTTGGAGGGAAGAAACAAGAATTTTATGTCCTCAAAATAATGGACACAGAACGTAAAATTCTGTTGCCGGTGAAAAATGCTGCTGCTGTGGGATTGCGTGAACTTATTGGAGAGGACGAGATTCAAAAGATTTTTGACATACTGCGAGAACGAAAAACTTGTAATGACAGTCGTTCATGGAATCAGCGCTATCGTTATTTGAACGGAAAGTTCAATACAGGTTGTATATATGATGTGGCAGAGGTTCTTTGCGAGCTTTTGTTGATCAGAAGAGGGAAACAACTGTCTTTTGGTGAGAAGCGCATGTTTCAGAAGGCTCGCGATCTTATTTGCAAAGAGATTGCACTTTCACGTGGGCAGAATGAGGATGAAGTTTGGTGGGAGATTCAGAAAACTTTTTTCACAGATTGAGAGCATAATGTTGTTCTTCGCATTTAAGTGCTGGAGAACTACTGTCTGGATAGCGGGGTGCCGGAACTACAACAGTTTCGGTGCTTTGGCATGAATTATTTTGCGGAAGAATCCTTCATGGCTTTAGCCCTTTTGTGTCGTCATATTTAATTTAAAACAAAGAGGTTAATCTAATATGAAGAATAAAACATGTCAAATAAGGGCATCCTTAGTGAAGGAGGAGAAATGGCTATTTTGAACGATTCAGATGTTTATGATTCTTCAAGATCATCGGGACTAGTTGTCTCCTCAACCAATACATGGCAATAGTGCTGACCGGGAGGTGCCTTTTTTTGGTGTACTAAGATTCCATCATCTAATGCTGGTGGACAAATGGTATTTGCCATACTCCAGTTTTCCATAATTGCAGCTACGCTGAATTTGCTGTCGAAATTGTCTCCTGGATTGGCCTCATACCAATAATATCCGTCGCATTCTTTTTGTCCGGAGTAGTGTAATGGTGGATCGTTCTCATGATAGGATGGGTCTTTGTATGACCTTACTTTGACATAGTCACCAAAAAAATCCTTGTCAATGCAACCATCCTCTGTAGGCAGATCACCCTTTTCTGCTTCCATAGTCACAATTATTGACATGATTTGTCTTAAGTGTGAGATTTTTATGTTGTCACGAGCTTTGCTAGGGGCTCCAAAGATGACAAGCAACATAGCTCCGGATAGTATCCCAATAATCGTGATTACGATTATTATTTCGATAATTGTAAAGCCTTTTGGTTGACGCATCTTACTAATAATTCAGCTGATATAAAACATATGCCAATTGAGATTTTAATACAATTTGATTGTAGTTTTAATTCTTCTTAAGCAGAGTCAAAACTTGCTTTGTTTTTAATCATCCACTTGTCTTTGTCCTCCTCACTGTGATTGGCGTCTTTCATTACTTCAGCGTGAGCTTCCATATAATGAGGCATTAGTGCTTTCATCCATTCTTCAAAGGTTTCACCATTTGCTGTTGCGTCGCATAGGTCGCATTTTAGAGTTTTCATGATATTTTGTGTTATTAATAATGATTTATTATATCACATTGAAAAAGTGGCTAAAATAAGCCGAAAAAAGCTGTACAGGATTCTAACTGTACAAATTGAAACATCAATGACTCGCCTTGGCTTTTACTAATTGAAATTATTCTTATATGGTGTTTGTGGTTTTATATTTTTAATATAATGAAATGAAAAAATTCTCAGTTTTGTTTTCGATATTGGCTATTGTTACTGTGTTTGTTAGTGGGTGTGCAACTAATCCTGTGACCGAGACAGATTCTTTATCGAAAAATTCAGATATTGCAACGACGGATCAAATAAGTGATGAAAGGTTTAATGAGAGTGGACAGGCAAAAGCTATAGAAAACGAGACGGATCTTTGGGAAATTTATGATGATGCAAGGGTTGGTTTTTCAGTTAAATATCCACAAGATGTTACTTCGGCAGGGCCAGACCAATTTATTACGGAAGCAGATAAAGTTTATTTGAAAACGCAAACTAAGGACATCGGACAGGTGGATTTGCCATGGGAATTAAGTGAAGAAGAAGCTCAAGAAAATATTGAAGCATTGTCTGGGGGAAGTTTTGGAGTTAATAATGAGAATGCTGTGGAATTGTCCAAGAAAGTTAGGTCTGTAGGTTTTCTTTTTGCGCAGGACTATGTTGTATTATCACGTTTTGAAATTTGTAATGTTACTTTGGAAAGAAAATTGCTGTTTTATTTCAACAATAAGGTCATTGAAATGACTTTATATGCCCCAATAAATAAGTTGAAAGAGTCGATGCCTGAATATTTTGTATCTGATGAAAATAATTGTGGAGAAGTACAGTTTTGGGATATGAGCAAACAAGATGATTTTTATCAAACATTGTTAGATGGCAAGGCTTCGACTGAAATTCAGAAATGGTTTGATGGTTTTGATCAGATTGTTGAGACAGTTGAGTTTGCACATAGATAAAAGGGGAGTGTTGATATGTAGAACTCAAATACAAACACCATTTTGTGGTTCCCATTTAATAGTTCGTTTTCTATACTAGAAAACCAAAATAACCAAACAGTAGACCGAATGCTATCGCAAAAGGCCCCCAAACTTTTTCATACTTTGATATTCTTTTAACTATTGAAAGCATTGTTTTTGGGAAAGCAATAAATATGACACCTTCAATCACAGCAATCCACCCAAGAAGTGTAATTAAAACCGGCCAGTCCATTACCCAAATATTGTGATTTTGAACAAGGAAAACCCCAAAAACCACTGCAAAAATTCCTACAAATAACGTAAATGCAGCTGATTTTTCATAGCTTGATAACACTTCTTTTCCTTTAAGCTGGCCTGTCATCATAGCGACGCCCATAGGTATATAGATAAGGGCAATGATTCTTGCCATAAAAAGTGCAATTTCATTTTCCATATTGTTTAGCGTTATTTGATATCTGTTTTATTATAACATATAGAAATAACGCCTTACCTAGGCCAAATGGTTTCATGGGTTCCCCCTAGTGGAAGTGTTGCGAACTACAAAATGGTCTTTTGAGAGTAGATTGTTTTTGTGATTATACTTCGTGTCATGTTTTACAGTTTTGATGTGTGTGTTCAGAATTTTTTAAAAGGAGATTGTATTACTTTTTGTATGTCAATTTTATGATGAGAATATGTTTGAATACAGCAGAATTTGACGTGGAGTGGCTTTACGTGTAATTTCACCTCTTACTTTTTAAAATTGAAGATACTATGGCCTTAAAGAAGTTGCAATTAGGTGGGTATGATCATGATGTTCCATTTGGTTTGAGTGATTGCGAGTTTCATGGAGATGGAACTGTTGATTTGAACAGTTTAAATGAGGCAAGTGTAGCTTTTGACGGTTTTATGAAAAGGTCTTTGAGACGGCCTTCTATTGAGCAAAATGAGAAGCCAACAGCAATAATTGTGGCTCCTGATAGACCTTTTGAGGTAGAATTGGTAGAACAATATGTGGGAGGTGTAAATGAGCAGGTTGAACAAGCTCTAAGGTGTGCTGCTTGGAGAGAAGTCCCACCTTTGGAGCCTAATACCAGAACTGCATATTTAGACGGAATACGTCTTAAAGGAAGTGGAATGGCAATTAAGCATGACTTTGTTCCTCCCTTTTACATATTTACCCCTCCTGTTCTAGAACACGCTCCCCATGTGTTAAGTATGGAAACTAGTTTTCATAGTTCTAATGATAGATTGAGTGTTACGGTTGTGCCAAGGGGGACTCAGCCTTATGCAGGTATGACTGAAGATCTTGCTAGAACCGAGTGGAGAACGAGAAATGCTGCTGTGGATAGGGGAGCTATCTTTGTTCAAAGAGCAGAATTACTATTAAAGAATCATGATCTTGTTTTTGAGGGAAAAAACTTGGGAGTGGTGGGGATAGCTAGTTCTGAAAAGTGGCCTCGATTGCATTCGATTCTGTTTAGGAAGCAAGTAGTATCCGATCTTGTGAAGCTCGAAAGTGCGCGTGGAAAGAGTGTAAGGCAGGTTCATGAAAAAGGACAAATTGCAGATCTTCAGCTTAGGAATCCTCAAAATTTCAGTGTTGCTTCTGATGGCTCCGTTTTCATTGAAGATTTTGAAACTGCAAAGGACCTTCAAGAATTTGATGACAAGGTGCAGGCGCTTTATGTATTAAATGACCTGTTGCTTGCTATTGATTGTCTTGCTCGTTTTTTTGCAGAACCGGCCCCAGCATATAGTGAGATGGATTCTTCTACATTTAAATCTGTTGTTAATTGTTTTTTGTCTGCCTATTTCTCAGATGTTAAACCTGAGTTGGTAGATGATTTAGCAGCTCAAATTGCTGAAATTTCTAGTACAGCAAAGGAACGAGCATTAGTTTCACCAGGAATTATGCCCGCATTTTTCAAGGGACATGTACTAAATGATCTTGATTCAGAAATTAGGAAGAAATGCTTTTCCAAAATATTGGGGATATATAAACAATCTGAATTAAATAATGTGTTCAGTGCAACAGAAATTTCTGAGGAAGCTTTTGAAGAACTTCTTATAGAACAGCACAAACAATGCCAACAAATAAAAGAGGATTTCCATTTGAATAGATTACTGGATAGATTGGGGTAGTTTTTTTGGTTTCCCCTAGTGGACGTGTTGCGAACTTTGGGATTGGCGAAAGTTAATGCTTCGATTACAAAAGAGGTGGATCTGCAAATCTCATATCTCTTGACCTACATAATTGTATTAATGTAAGCCAGAATATATGAGATTCAGAAGTTATGACTCACTTGCGTGAAACATTTTATCTGTGGATACTACATTATTTTTTTTCTTCTTCGGTGGTTGGTGTAGCTGTGTCATCAGTGACAGTTGTGTCATCAGTGGCAGTTGTGTCATCAGTGGTGGCGTCTTCTGGCTCTGAACCTGCGAGAACAACATCTGTTGCCTTTGGACCCTTTTCAGAGTCTTGCATCTCAAAGGTGACAGCGTCACCTTCATTTAAATCATCTATAGCGACTCCTGAGAGATCGTTAGCATGGAAGAAAACATCTTTGCCTCCGTTTTCCGGAGCAATAAAACCAAAGCCTTTTTCGTTGAGCTTTTTTATAATACCTTTCATAAAAAGAAAAGATTAAAAAATAAATTCCTCTAAGTTTCATAGTGAAGGAATTTAAGATTACAACCTTTAAAACTCTACTTATTGGAAGGTAAGTATACAGGAATTTCTTGTAAAACAATATATAATTTCTTTTTTTAGAAAATGAAAGATTGGCTCAGAGGATCGAACATTCTTACATTCTCTTCCTCGTCTCTCTTTGCTCAATACAGTGAAAAAGCTAAGACTAGCTAAATAACCTCAATTGGCTTCCCCTATGGGACGCTATCCGGACATATACGCCAGAGAATATGTTTGAGTTGGTTAGAGGGGAGAAAAATTTTCAAAAACCAAAAACCGTGCTTTCTAGCACGATTCTTGCACACCGAAGGTGGTCAGGTCATTCGGCCTGTCGTTGTCAGAAAATCTATTGGGTAACCAGCTGGATGCGTATAAAACTGTTGGCATCGCAGACAAACGGATTGCTCTGCGCATACATAATTCCACCAATGCCCAAAAAATTGTGAGACTCCATATAGGCACCGTTGTCAGATATGTGCTTACAAGTCTCGGTACCGGTCACCTCGTACATACGACTAGCGGAACTGTCGGAAACAAGAGGGATATTTGTGCCTTTAAGTTTGAATTCACTCAAATTATCTCCGGCTGCATCGATATTCTTCGAGTTAAATTCCGTGATAACGTTTTCAGTTTCGTTGAATATAAGACTAATACTGCCGTTAGCTTCATCCATCCCAGGTATGGAGTTCCATGCGGCTTCAAACCGATGTACACCATTAGTATCTATTGTTGTTTTACCCGACGAGTACGTTTGCAAGACAGATCCGACACTCCATGGCCCATCCTGATCCCATGACTCGTTGCCATCAGTTTTTTTCCACGGCGCCGGCAATACGCTCCACCGGACAAAGGCAATATAAGCACCTCCTTGTGAAGCTGTCGGAGAAGCTATCGGCGAGGACTTAGATGTGTCGGAAAAGTCACTTCCAAAGAGACCACGTAACTCGCAACCACTCAATACTAGCAATGACAGCAGAATAACTCCAATGCATGCACACCATCTTTGAATCTTTTTTTTCATATGATTTTCTGTTTTAATTTTTGTTATTAGCCCCAGCTGACTATATATTAACATGGGAATTATTAATATATAGTGTAAATGGATTTATTAAATTAACTATACTATAGAATATAGCTTACTTCTAGCAAGTTTTTTTAATCCTTGTCTAAGTAATTACAGTTAATACAATTTTAAATATAGCCCAACGAGCCTATGAAATTTTCCAAAATTCTGAAGTTGAAAAAAAGACAGCTTGTGAGTTTTTTACTTCGGAACCCTAGATTGAAGGACAAGGAACTTACTTTTGAGTCCAAAGAACCCTTTAATTTATTACTTTAAAATAAATTCTGACAAAGGAACAAGCCCCGTATCTGACGGGACTTGTTCCATATGGCTCCCCCTAGTGGACGTGTTGCGAATTTTTGATATAAAAAATTACTTTTGTAAATACTCTAAGTTTTTCTGACCTAGTTTTACAAAATTCGTAAGAATATTGACTTTAGAACAGATATAAGCTTAAATACTTCCCAATCTTTAATATAATCATCATGGTAGATTCAATTGAATCTGATTCAGACGATATCTTATTATCCTCGGATGTACCTACGTCTGGAAGAGTTCTTTCCCATCCATTATCTACTGGCCTTCGTAATAGTATTTTAGGTGTTGGTATGTTAGGAGCTACAGCTGTACTTGGATGTGCTGGGCAGCAATCATCAGAAATGCCTTCTTGTCCAACAGCAGAAACAGCTAGGTTCGTTGAAAGTGATCCAATGGCTCGTAGGAAGCTTAATACTGGATTTCCATACGTAGTTGACAATGAAGGGGCGACACATCAGGAATATAGGGCTGAGGTGCGTCGTCATGTGAATTTTTTTAAATATCATGCAAAAAGCATTTTTGAAGGAAAGCAGACAGGTTGGGAGCAAACAACGCCATTACAACAGCGTGAGCTTTTGAGTCAATATCCTGATATGGAACTAATACTTGATGGATCAACTCTTGTTAGAATTAATACTGCATATGGAAGTTATGATGTTGGTAGATTTTCATTGCATTTGGCTCCATTATTGCTTGCTAAAATAGATATTTTTGAAAAAGCTATGAAGCTTTCTATTCCATCATCTGGAGAAATTCAGAAATTTAAGATGATAGATGGGCATTATATTATCTTTGGAAAGGGAGGTAAAAAAATATTTGATCCTTCCAATGTTTTATATAGGAACGTGCTTGATAAAATAGGTGAAGATGAAAATGGTACTCCAATAATTTCAAGTGATGATTATGAACAGCATGTTTTACCGTCATTACAACAGAAGACATTTTTGAAACCAAAACCTGCTACTGTTTATACAATAGAAGTCTCCATGCCTCATCCAGCAGTTCAAATTGTTAAATATGTAAGGAAAGGCGAGTATAGTAGGGGGACTGAGGATCATGATATCTACTATCAGTCACCAGATGGGCTTGTTCAGATAATTGCTTATCAATATTCACCGGATGTAGAATTTATAACATCTCCTCCAAAGGATTTTGACATGGATCAAGTGACCATTGGCAGTGTGAATTTCATGAATCCATATTCTGGGAAGGCTAGTGTGGTTGGTTGGGACTCATCTTTAATGGTGGAGCGAATAGATACTACGGGGGCACGGAAGTTTTATGTTGGATATGGGGATTCTTCTAAAGTGAAATTTGAATAAAAGGGCTTTGGTAAGCCAAATAACCTCAATTGGCTCCCCCGACTAGATTCGAACTAGTGACCTACCGGTTAACAGCCGGTTGCTCTACCGCTGAGCTACAGGGGATCAATGTGCTTAGGGTCATCATTCAAGTTGCTATTACGGTAGTGTGCAAAGTTGAATGCGCACCTAATATAGCAAAAACAAGCATATTGGCAATGCTTTTTCTCCTTTTTGATTGGATGAAAATTATTTCTTCTTATTGTTATTTGCGACCTTCTTTAAAAGGTTTTCTGCTTGTTTAACGCTCTTTTTAATTTCTTTGATGTTTTCTTTGTCGTGCTCTTCTTGTTCTTCTTCTACAATCTTTTCTTCAGCATTAAGCTTTTGATTGATTATCTCGCGGGTTTCGTAGAATCTCATGAGCGCGAATACAAATAATGCGGCGAAAATTATTCCGATCAGGTTGAGGAAGAATAGTTCAAGAGATTTGAGCATTAGTGGCCATTGCATGGAAGATAAGGTTATTCCGATTGCGGCGAGGGGGGGGACTAATGCTACGTTAATAGCCACGCCAGGTAGTACTGCTGAAAGGCTGGGGCGGGCCATGGCATAAGCCATAGCGAGTCCTGAAAGAAGCGCTATTAGGAAATATGAAATGTCTGGAACTGTCCTGGTTAGAATTTCTCCAGTCAAAGTTTTGTCCGTGAAAAATAGTGAAATGCCGGTGGCAATTATAATGGCCAAGATAATTGACCGAAAAATTACTGCTCCACCTCGGAGTATAAGACGTGTGTCTCCTACGACAATTCCCATTGAAACGCTCATAATGGGGAACAGCATCGGCGCAATCAACATTCCTCCGATAACAACAGAAGTGCTGTTTTTCCACATTCCAAGTGATACTGTGGCTGCGGACAGGGCTAACATAAGATAAAATTCCCAAGTAGGTGCGCTGTATTCAAGCATCTGCTTTACGGTTTCTTTTTTCTGGGTTTTTGTGAGTTTTGTTGGATTCAGTATCATTTGAAAAGTCTACGATATCTGTTTATTTTAGCAGATATCATGTCTTTTGTTAAGCCTGATGTTGATGATTATGCGGAAATAGGTGTGAGTTTCACTATTTCTCGGCAAACAGTCTGATTCGGTCTTTCATATATTAAACTTTTGCCGGAATCGACAGATAGGTTTAGTTTTGCAATTAGTTCTGAAGAAAGGAGTGGTTCTTTTTGATATCCAAGTTCTTCCAATTTGTGATGAAGTCGTTTCAGTGTTAGATAGTCTTTGCCGTCGCGATAGACAAGTAAGGTTAGAACTACTGATGCGTTTTGTGGAAGTAGTGGACGAATGGTTATTAGGAATTTTGTAAGTAGGCTTTCGACGGTGGCTTGGTTTTCTTCGATTTTACTTGGTGCAGGGGTTTGGTTGACGGGTGGCCCAAGAAAAGTTTCACTTATTATTGCGTTGATTTTTTCTGGTAGCTGATCTTTTGTGAGTTTTGTGGCGTCTTTGTTGAATAGTCTGAATTTGCTTGAGTATGGGTGAAAATCGTTGAGCCAGTCCAGATTAGTGTGGCTTTTTTCGACATTTTCTCCGTTAACATCAGATCCGATTACGTTCATATCCATCAAAAGCCCTTCCATCAACATTGTGCCAATTCCACAGAATGGGTCATAGATTGTTTGTCCAGTTTTTGCTCCGGAAAGGTTAATCATGATTTGTGCAAGTTTTGGTGGAAGCATCCCTAAATGTGGATCTCTTTCTGGTCTTTCATAGTCTCTTTTTGAGTATTGGTTGATGTCTTGTATGCCCACAGTTATTCCAATTAACCATTCGTTGCTTGACTCAAATATGCAAAACTCAGCTCCTTTACCTAACAGGTTTTCGCCCAGAATTAAGGCTGTCGGTGGGTTTTGGAAATTATTGTTTATGAAGCGGCAGGAAATGTTGTGGGATTTTAGATTTTTTTTAGTTTCTAGTAAACAACTTTTAACAGTTTTTTCAGAACCTCCCTTCATACTGTTAATTGAAACTGCAAAACGGACTTTATCTTCACGTCCTTTGAATTTTTCCAGTGCTAAAGCGCTAACATTCTTGGCTAGAGATTTATATTCTGAGTGTTGATGGATTTGTACCATTTTGGTTGTTCCTCCCAATTGGTCGAGAAAGCCCTGGGGATCGCTCATTTCTTCAGGAAGGTCTACCAATAATTTGTCGTCTTGCAGGGATATGAATTCTGCTTCGGGTTGAAGTTTGGCTGAGAGTTCTGCAATTGAGATATTGGGATTTCTTCCCAGGAAAAATAGGTATTGAATCATAGTTTCGTATTATTTAATGTATCTTTCCCTTAAAATGGCCAAAAAAGCAACACAAAATGTGAATAAAAAAGTGCGATTATTGAAGATGGTGGCCGTTTTTTTGTGCCTTGTGTTTGCATTTACATTCGGATTGGTGCTTGGGGGGTGGCAACAAACAGAGAAATTTCGAGAACATTTGGAAGAAATATCTGATATAAATCAGTGTTATGGAACGTAATGTCGTTCCGGTCTTCTTTTGTCTCTCGGACGTTTTCTGTCATCCCGCACTTGATGCGGGATCCATCCCAATTTTTAACGTGGACCCCGGATCAGGTCCGGGGTGACAATGGGGTCCGGGGTGACAGGAGGGGGGCTGGAGAGAGGATGTACCCCGGATCAGGGCCGGGGTGAACAGGGGGAGTTTAATAGTTATGAAATTTCTTATAATTGTTTATAAGCCAAATAGGCGGCACATGTCTTTGTGTGCCACCTGGGGATCTACTTAGCATTTCTTCTCCTTTCGATGAGGTCGAATGTAACATTTGTGATGGTTGCTGATATCAGTACTGTTATTGAGACGATTGGATGGATCATTTCCCCCAAGATTATTGCCAACATGAGGTTGGCGATAATTATCCCGATCACGAGCCCGACTACGTTTAAAACAATGCTTTTCATTCTTCCCTTCGTTTATCAAACCACTGATTTGCCTGTAATTCGCATTACCGACAAATTTGTGATTTGATTGATGTTAAGTAGGACATCTAGTTCAAGTGTCTGTTAAATGATTAGCACTGACTTTCAGGCTAGGCATTAAGAATTAGACATTTAAAATAGCTAAGTACATTAAAACATAACAAGGGGCGGCTGTCAAGGAGTTACAAGGTAAAATAACAGGCTTTTTTTCCTCTTCGAAAAGGGCTGTACAGTCCTATTTCTTGCCTTTCTTGTATTTGGCAATCCCAGCCAATTGCTCACGTAGTAACTGAGTCTTCAATTCTTGGTAAATTCGGTCGATTTCGACTTGGTCTTTTGCTGTTTTAAGCAATTCTTCTGCGTTTTTGCGGGCCTTGGAGGCTTGTTCAACGGCTATATCTTCGACGTTCTCAGCCTGATCAGCAAGAATAGTTGCTTTGTTGTTATTTACTTCTAAATAGCCACTGCCAATAAAAATCACTGTCTCGCTTTGGTCTGCCAGAGTGATCTGAATTGAGCCTAGTCCCAGCTGTGCAATTACCGGATGATGCCCCGTTAAAACGCCCATTTCACCCTTTGTTGTAGGGACGATAATTGAAGTTACATCGTCTTCAAATAGACTTTTTTCCGGTGTTATTACGCTTAAGTGATACATTGGCGTTTAAGTGTGGCGATTATTAAGTGAGATTATTTCTTGGCTTCTTCAGCCTTAGCCTTTTCGTGCTTTTCAACAGCTTGTTCAATGGTTCCGACATAAAGGAAGTCTGATTCGTTCAAGTTGTCATGCTTTCCTTCAATGATTTCTTTGAAGCCACGAACGGTGTCTTCGATCTTAACATATTGCCCTGGAATATTTGTGAACTGTTCTGCAACATAGAAAGGTTGAGAGAAGAAACGTTGAATCTTTCGTGCTCGGGATACTATCAATTTGTCTTCTTCAGCGAGCTCGTCCATACCCAGAATGGCAATAATATCTTGAAGGTCTTTGTATCTTTGCAAGATCTTTTGTACTTCTCGAGTAACTTTATAGTGTTCTTCACCAAGTACATTGGGATCTAATTGTCTGGAATTTGATGCTAATGGATCAATCGCTGGATAAATACCTTGTTCTGTGAGGGCGCGTGAAAGTACAACTGTGGAGTCCAAATGGGCGAAAGTTGTGGCAGGGGCTGGATCTGTTAAGTCATCAGCTGGTACGAATACAGCTTGTACTGATGTAATTGATCCGTCTTTGGTGGAAGTAATTCTTTCCTGAAGGCCTCCCATTTCTGTGGCTAAGTTTGGTTGGTATCCAACGGCTGATGGCATACGTCCAAGCAAGGCAGATACTTCTGAACCGGCTTGTGAGAATCTGAAGATATTATCAACGAATAGTAATACATCACGTTTTTCTATGTCACGGAAGTATTCGGCTATGGTTAGTCCTGTCAAAGCAACTCGAAGACGTGCTCCTGGTGGTTCATTCATTTGTCCGAATACCATGGCTGTCTTGTCTATAACACCGGATTCTTTCATTTCCATCCATAGGTCGTTTCCTTCACGAGTTCTTTCTCCAACTCCTGCGAAAACGGAAAATCCTCCGTGCTCAGTTGCAATGTTTCGGATTAACTCTTGAATCAAAACTGTTTTTCCAACTCCGGCACCTCCGAATAGTCCGACTTTACCTCCTTTGGCAAATGGGCAGACTAGATCGATAACTTTTAGTCCTGTTTCAAAAATTTCTGTGGTAGGGGACTGATCGGCAAAGGCTGGAATTGGGCGGTGAATTTCCCATTGTTCAGTACCGTCAAGCTCGTCCAAGCCATCTATTGGGTCTCCTAAGACATTTAGCATTCGTCCAAGGACTTTTTGTCCCACTGGGGTAGAAATTGATTTCCCGGTGGAATCGGCTTTTTGCCCTCGTATTAAACCGTCGGTTGAGTCCATGGCAATTCCACGTACTTGGTTGTCACCAAGTTGTTGCTGAATTTCTACAACGATTCTTTTTTCGTCCATGAGAACTTCAACTGTTTCTAGAATTTTTGGTAATTGTCCTGGTGCGAACTCGAAGTCTACGACGGGTCCGATAATTTGAGAAATTTTCCCTTTAGCCATGATTGTGTGCTTTAAATTTATTTATAATTATTAATTTGAGCTGGAGCCACTGACCACTTCAAGAATTTGAGTAGTGATCTTGGTTTGACGAGCTTTATTGTAATGCAGAGTCAGTCTGGAAATGATATCTCGAGCGTTGTCGGAAGCTGTTCTCATGGCCATCATACGGGCGCTGTGTTCGGAAGCTTGAGATTCCAGGATAGTTTGAAATACAGAGATTTGTAAATATCGTCGCAATAATTTGTCCAATAGTTCTGCTTTGTCTGCTTCAAAAATGTATTCAGTTCTGAAATTTTCGGGGAGTTTGGCGCTATCCATTTCGATAGGAAGAAGTTGTTTAACTTCTGGTTTTTGAGTCAGAGTGGAATGGAAATGGTTGTAAACCATATAGACTTTGTCGAATTTCCCATTAATGAAATCGTCAATGAAAACTTGGCTAATACCAAGTGTGTCCAAAAAGCTTGGTCTGTCACCTAGTTTTTCAAAATCAGCAAGAATATTCATTCCAATTCGTTCCATGACTTGTTTGCCTTTGGTACCAATTGTTACAATGATTTCTTCGTCATCATCCCGCTCATTTAGCAGTTCAATCATTTTCTTGGTGACGCTTGTGTTAAACCCTCCACATAATCCACGATTCGAAGTGATGAGGATGTAGCCAATTCTCTTGGTTTTACTTTTTTTGTTGAGTAGGGGGTGTTTTAGGCGTGGCTCACTGAGATAAAGTAAGTTGTTTATTACTTCGCTTAATTTTTCCAGATAAGGTCGTCCAGAAAGAGCCAGTTGTTGAGCTTTTTTCATTTTAGACGCAGCCATCATTTCCATCGCCTTTGTGATTTTCTCGGTGGATTTGATAGATTTTATCCTGGTTTTAATTTCTCTTAGTGTTGCCATGTAAAGCTATATTATAGTGGCCGTTTACTCAGTCCAACCTTCCTTAAATTCGCCAATTGCGTCTTTCAATTCTTTTTCTAGTTCAGGGGTAAATTTTTTGCTTGTTTCTAAAGTTTTGAGTAGTGATTGATGCTTGCTGTCCAAGAAATCTTGCATTTTACTTTCGAATTCACCAACACTTGATTTTTCGATGTCATCCAAAAATCCATTATTAACTGCATAGATAATTGCGATTTGATGTGAAACTTCCTGTGGTTTGTATTGTGGTTGTTTTAATACTTCTACAATCTTAGAACCACGGTCCAAAGTAGCTTTTGTTTGAGCGTCTAGATCTGATCCAATTTGTGCGAAACTTTCCAACTCTCTGAATTGTGCAAGACTCAAACGAAGATTACCGGCAACTTTTTTCATAACAGGCACTTGAGCGTTTCCACCTACACGAGAAACAGAAAGACCTGGGTTAATGGCCGGACGTTTTCCAGAATAGAAAGCTTCTGATTCTAGGAAGATTTGACCGTCAGTAATTGAAATTACATTTGTTGGGATATATGCGGAAATATCACTGTCCTGAGTCTCAATGATTGGCAGAGCCGTGATGGAGCCGCCCCCCTTGTCCTCTGACAAACGGGCAGACCTCTCCAACAACCGGGAATGTAAATAAAAAATGTCGCCAGGATACGCTTCACGTCCAGGGGGGCGGCGTAGCAAAAGTGCAACTTCACGATATGCCCATGCATGTTTGGAAAGATCATCGTAAACAATCAAAGCGTCTTTTCCTTCATACATTAGGTGTTCGGCCATAGCGCATCCTGCGTATGGTGCGATGTAAGAAAGTGATGCGGCGTCTGCTGCGGAGGTAGCAATGACAGTTGTATAATCCATTGCACCGGTTTCTTTCAATTTGTTTACTACATTTGCAATAGTGGATTGCTTTTGTCCAATGGCTACATAGAAACAATAAATATCTTTGCCTTTTTGATTAATAATAGTGTCGATTGCAATCGCGGTTTTTCCGATTTGTTTATCTCCAATGATTAACTCACGTTGTCCACGACCAATTGGGATCATAGCGTCGATGGCTTTAATTCCTGTTTGTAGTGGTTCGCCAACAGATTTTCTAAAAATTACTCCTTCTGCTTTGTGTTCGATTGGGCGGAAAGAGTCTGTTTTGATATCTCCAAGTCCATCGATTGGTTGGCCAAGTGGATTTAGCACACGCCCTATCATAGCTTCTCCAACAGGAACTTCCATAACTTTACCAGTTGTTCGAACAGTGTCGCCTTCTTTTATTTCTGTTCCTTGATTGAAAAGGATGCAACCAACCTGGTCATGAGCAAGATTGATAGCCATTCCGAAAGTGTCGTTTCCAAAATCCACCATTTCGTTCATTTTCACATCAGCTAGTCCACTGACCTGAGCGATTCCGTCACCGACCATGGTAACTCTACCGATTCCAACGGACTCGGGAGTGAATTCCAAGGTATTTAATTGTTGCTCTAGGAATGAGCTGATTTGTTTGGCGTCAAATGTCATTGCTTTAAGGTTAAGTGGAATTTAAGTTTGTAAATTTAATTTGAGGAACTTGAGGTAATTTTGGACGCTGTAATCTGTGAGACGGCCTTGATTATAGATTTGAATTCCTCCAATTAGTTCTGGATTGCTTTGGAAGGTTAGGTGAACTCTTTTACTTTCTGCTTTAAGTTTTTTTATAACCGCTTCTTTTTCATCGTCACTTAATTTTCGTGCTGTTCTTACTTTTACTTCACGAATTTTTCTTGCTTCAAAGTGGTGTTTTCGGTATCCAGCAAATATCTTACGGAGTAGTCTTGTTTGCTGGTTTTTGATTAATAGAATTAGTAGCTCGAAAACAGTATTCTCTAATGAATTTCCAAAAACTTTGTGAACCGTTTCTCTGAGCATGAAGTCTTCTGCGAAAGATAGGTTGTTCAGTTGTCTAACGATTTTTCTCTTATAGAAGAGATTGTTAAGCTTTTGCAGGTTGTTGAAAATTTTCACCCTGTTTTTATCTTTAGCAGCTTTTTCGTAAACAGCTTTTCCTAGTTTTAAATGTAAATCCTTATTCATTGCTTAGGTTTCTCTTATAGAGAGTAGTTTTTAAGGTTTTCTTCAATCATCTTACGATCTTTGATGTCGTCTAGCTTTTCTCGTAGAACTTTTTCAGCAGTTTGAATAATCAGGTTAACTGATTGTTCTTTCAGCTCTTGTGAGGCACGCTCTTTTTCGAGTTCAACAATGTTGTGTCCATTCTCAATGATTTCATCAGATGCTTTTTGAGCTTCTTCCAAGATATTGGCTTTGGTGTCTTCTGCTGATCCTCGAGCTGATTCCAGAATATTGTGGCTTTGTACTTTAGCTGCTTTGATGGTTTGTAACCGAGTTTCTTCTGATTCTTCCATCATTTGGTCAGCTCTGGCTGCATTTGCGATACCATCTTTAATTCTCTCTTCTCGCTCTTTCATTATTTTCAAAAGAGGCTTGTAGAGAATTAATTTTAATACCACAAGCAGGACCAGGAAGTTGAATGCTTGAAAAATTATTGTGGATGGTTCTAATGCCAATCCACCTTCATGAGCAGTTTCAGCTTCTCCGTGGCTTGCGGATTCTGTACCGGTAATAAGTTCTGTTTCACCTTCAGCAACTACGTCTTCTGTGTGTTCAGACGCGGCCAAGGCAACAGGGACAAAGTAGTTTCCCATAATTATTAATGGTTGTTCTTAGAATTTAGTTGTCATGATAAGGCCTAAAACGAAAGCTAGAATTCCTAATCCTTCAGCAAACACGATGGCCAGGATCATGTTGAGCTGGATTTTTGAAGCAGCTTCTGGCTGTCTTCCGATTGATTCAACTCCTTTGGAGCCAATCATTCCAATAGCTATAGCCGGGAAGGCAATTGCTAAGGGGAGAAGTATACTTAGTGCTGATGCGTCCATATTTTTGTGGTTAAGTAATATGTGTAAATATGACTAATAATTAATGTTCCTCATGCATGGTATTTAGAGCGGTAAATGTGAGGAATAATGTAGCAAAGACAAATGCCTGCATTAGTCCAACTATTACTTCTAACATCATGAATGGAACTGGTATCAAGGGGGCAACTAGAATAAAGGCGATCAGAAGAACAATTTCTCCGCCGAATATGTTGCCGTAAAGACGAAGGGCCAACGCAGTAGGTCTGACGATTTCAGAAACTATATGAATAATTCCTGTTAAGAAATCGATAAGTCCCATTGGTCCTTTTGTGAAAATAGCTTTGATATTAATGAAATGCCCCAAATAACCTAGAATGCCATGGGCTTTTAAACCTTGATATTCGAAATACAGGAAGGCGGCTATTGCGAGTCCTGCTGTGGTGCTTAAGTCACTTGTCGGAGCACGAAGTATGTGACTTTCTTCTGCAATTGGTCCAAGGAAAATGCCGAGCCAGTTGGAAAACAGGATTATCAGGAAGAAGGTAATAAAGGTGACAAAGTGTTGTTGAGCAGCTTTTCCGCCGACATCCTCCATAAAGTCATATAGTCCTCCAAGTGCCCATTCGACAAAATTCTGAAAACCTTTGGGTTGGAACTTTAAATTGACTCTTACAAAAAGGGCTAGCCCTATTAGAATAGCCATCACGAGCCACATGGTAATAACACTGTTGGTGACAGTAACCCCGCCGATGTCAAAGATTGGGGCTGCGTTTAGTTCAATTGTTAAGTCCTCGAGTGTCATGTTTATATGAAAATATGATTCTAAATTGAAGTGATATTCGGTTTAGAACGCGCGCATTCTATGTAACAAATATTTGGAAGTCAACCCTTCGTGATTTTTTTTAAAATAGTTTGCGATCTTAGGCAATTGTAGTTTTATTTATATGAGTTATAGTGTCCGAGAATTGATTATTAAATAAGCGAAAAACTATGGCAATGTCATTGAATCAAGTGCAAATTATTGGAAATATTACTCGTGATCCTGAATTACGTCAGATCCCTGGCGGACAGTCGGTTGCTTCTTTTAGTGTTGCAACAAATTTTAGTTGGACAGATCAAAGTGGACAAAAACAAGATAAACCTGAATATCATAATGTTGTGGCTTGGAGGAAGCTTGCAGAGGTGTGTGGGCAATACTTAAAGAAAGGAAGCAAGGTTTTTATTCAAGGTAGAATTCAAACTCGTGATTGGGAGGGGGAAGATGGGGTGAAAAGATATAGAACAGAAATTGTTGCGGATAAGATGATTATGCTGGATAGAAAGGGAGATATGGTTGTTGGTTCTGAGCAGAGCTTTGCTGGGGGGATTAAAAGTGATGCTGCTCCTGTTCCAGTGTCAGACGGTGCTCCTGCTCCTGTGCCTACAATGAAAGAGGATGATGTGACGATTGATGATCTTCCGTTTTAAATAAGTTAAACGATGTGACATATGGAAAAAGGCCCAGTCTATATTATATATGTGACCGGGCCCTAAGGCGTTGTGGATGTCTTCTATCCGCTTTAAGTTAATGAAGCAGATTTATTTAAGTAGAAGCAAATTCCAGTGAACGCTTGGTTGAAACTGCGGCAATTTGGTGTTTCTTCCCCCTCTCAACTGTTCTTCGGTGTCTTGTTTTACGACGAGAATTCACCATCGTCATTTTTTTGTGTTTGTTTACCGGTGGCTTCTCCCTTACAGGAGTTACCTTTTTGTTCGGTTTTTTTTTGGTTTTTTTCCTGGAGCAATCGCTCAAACTGCTTGACGCAGGAGCTGGTACTCCGGGTGTATCTTTCGGGTATTTGCCGAATACCTCATTGAAAAGTAGAGAGCAGCAATGTCCATGTTTAAAGATAGACATTGTTGTTCGCTACTTTTCTCGGGGATTATGTTTAGTTGTTAATGTTCGTGTTTGGCCTTTTGTTTTGCCAATGATTAGCTTTTGTTAATCAAAGAATTATATCACTTTTTACCTTTCTGATCAATTCTGATAATATTTGATAGAGGAGGCTTTTTATTTCTTCAACTTTTCAAGTAATCATCATATTATAAACCATATAAACTAATTGTCAATGATTAAGTCAAACGGGTTGCTAGTAATTGTTTCCGGTCCTTCTGGGGTTGGAAAGGGGACGATAATCAAGCTTTTGAGAGAAAGGCTCAAAGGTGCCAAATTTCTACTATCTCAAACAACGAGAGAGATGCGTCCAGGGGAAAAAGATGGTGAAACATACCATTTTGTAAGTGAAAAGGAGTTTAAGAAGGGGATTGAAGAAGGACTCTTCTTGGAATGGGCTCAGGTTCATGAGGAGGATTATTATGGTGTTTTGAAGTCTTCTTTGCAGGGATATCTGGATTCAGGAGAGTTGGCTATACGTGAGGTTGATGTGCAGGGAGCTGAAAGCATTAGAAAAGTGGTCCCAAAAGATCAGTTGTTAACTATATTTATCAAACCAGAAAACATGTCAGTTTTGCATACGCGGATTGAGCATCGTGGGAAATTGCCAGCAGATGAGCTGAAAAGGCGTTTTGAAAGTACAGAACGTGAAATGTTGGAGGCGAGTAAATTCGATTACCAAATTATAAATTACGAAAATCGAATAGAGAGTTGCTACATGGATGTGGAGGATTTGATTAAAAGTAGAGCAGAACACCAGGGGATTATGTTAGAAGGAGGTGGTGGGACATTGCTTTAAGCCACTATGAATAAACTATTATTAGTTTTTACTTTAGTAGCGGTACTGTTTTCTGGGTGTACACAGGGTGGGCCTGCGGATGTTTTTAATGTGATGCATACAAATGATGAGATACAGTACCTAGAAAATCATCCTCTTGTAGAGTCAGCTCGAGAGCAAATAGGAGTCGTTACACAGTATGATACTGGTTATTATAGCGGAGGATACCCCCCTGAGGATCGAGGGGCTTGTACGGATGTCATTGCACAGGCTTTGAGGGCGAATAATTATGATTTGAAGGCGAAAATTGATCAGGATATGGCCGTTTATCCGGAGAGGTATCCCAATGAATCAGATACAAATATTAATTTCAGACGAGTGCGGAATGTGAAGGTTTTTCTTGATTATCATGCTGAAAATCTGTCGTTATGTACTGATATTGAGTGTTTTGAGGATGGGAAGTGGCAGGCAGGAGATATTGTGACATTTGATCAAATCCCGGGGAGTTTGTGGCATATAGCCATTGTCTCAAACAAAGTGAAGCTGGAAGACTTTGTGCGAATCCCATATTTGATACATAATTATGGTAGAGGCGTTGTGGAGGATGATATGCTGTTAAATTGGCCTGCGCCGATTACGGGGCATTATCGGGTTGATATTGATTAGGAAAACACGATAAATATCTTTGCAAAATGGTCTTTTTGGTGTAATTTATGCGCGCAAAAGTGAGTAATGGGGATTAGCCAAGCGGTAAGGCAACGGGTTCTGATCCCGTGATCGGGGGTTCGAATCCCTCATCCCCAGCCAGAATGCTCAGGAGACTTTTTGAGCTGCGTCATCTGCACTCCTTGCTCGCACGCCTACGGGATGTAGGCTTAGCTCGTCTCGTCGCTTGATTCCTTGTCAAAAAGTTTCCTGAGCATTCTGGCTTGAATTTTTTGTTGGATTTTATGATAAGATCAAAAACAATACATTATAAAAAAAGTAATATATGAATGCTAGAGATGCGATAATTGGAACAGTTTTTACTGTAATTATAGGGGGAACTGCCTATACTATAAATCAGTCAGATGTGGTTAATAATTTTGCTGATGATACTGGATTAACTCAACAACAAGCAGAACAGTATATTGATGATATAGGAGAAGAAGACCTAGTTTCATTTGGGAAAATAGGTACTGATTACATTGAGGAGGGCGAAGATTGGTTGGAAACTGTTTCCGAAATTGACTGCATTAATTATACATATGAATGGGAATCGAGTTCTTTGTCCTGTGATGAAGGCAAGGAACAGATGGATAAAATTGGCAATGACGCAATTTTATTGGGACGGTCATATATAAAATTCGACTCTGATTCAGCTTCAGAGGAAGATATGGCTAGAACAGTCTCGCTAATTGATGTGATTAATGTAGATTATGATTTTAGTATAGTTAGTATATTTTATGATGATTCGGATATTGATGATTGGAAAAAGACGAATTCATATAATAGGGCGATTATAGAAACAGTGTTAGATAGCAACTAAAAATATTATGTCCGATTAGGCGGTTAATTAATGAAATATTAATGGAAATAAGCGAGTTTAATAATCAGTTCTCCAATTTCTTAACCTTACAAATATGAAAATGTTTACACGTTCTTTGTTTGTTGTAATGTGCTTTTTGGCCTTGGCGCCATTGCTAGTACCAGATATTGCTTTTTCTGCAGTGACAACCGAAATGCCTCCAGCAGAGGAGGTAGTTGGTTTCACTGATGTTTTATCGACTCATACTTATTTCACTGCGATTGATTATGTGAAGGCACAGGGAATTGTTAATGGTTACGATGATGGCACTTATAAACCTTCAAGAGAAATAAACAGAGCGGAATTTACAAAGATTATTATAGAAGCCACTTACGATGATTCAGAAATTGATGATTGTACTCCTTCAAAATATTTTTCTGATTTGAAAACTACTGATTGGTATGAAAAATATGTTTGTGTTGCTGCAAATAATGGAATTATCGATGGATATGACGATGGTACTTTCAGAGGCTCCGATACAATTAACTTTGTAGAGGCTGCGAAGATTATAGTTTTAGCATTTGGTTTAGATTATGACATAGGTGGAGCATGGTATGAGGCATATGTTGGTGCACTTCAGGATAATAACTATATTCCATCTTCAATAGATGAACTTGGTAAGAAGATTACACGTGGAGAAATGGCTGAGCTTGTTTGGAGAATTATGGAGGAAATTACTGATAAATCATCTATAAAGTTAACAGATCCAGAGGAACCAACTGGGCCGGTTGAACCAATCAAGCCAGATAGTTCTGATTATCCTGGATGGGTGACTTTTGATGCTGATGGTTATGCTTTTTATCATCCTAGTTGGCACATAGGTACAAAGTGGGGATATGATACTTTGAGTCCTGAATATGATTTTATTTTTGGTGATAAGGATGGTGTAGATGCTTATGTACATGCTTATACAAAGGCTGGTACAGATTTAAATACTTCAGTTTGGTTTGAGCATCCTTTTGTTGAGTCAAAAAACTTAACTATTAATGGTTTGGAAACATTGATGAGGCATTATCGTGCTCCTAGAGGAACCCTTGTGAATGGACGAACTACTGGTGAAAATGAGAATATTTACGTCTATACTTACAAAATTGATGGGAAAGTAGCAGTTTTACAGTATTTCAATGCTTATGGTACAGAAAATAAGAATGTAGATATTTTCTTTGACATGGCGGAGAGCCTTTATCAAGACTAGATGTGTATTATGGATTTTCATTTATAAAACGTTATTCTTGTGACAGACAAATCTACGAAAAATTCTATGAGATACCTAATCCAACGTTTGCTATTTATTTCTATTCTTTCTCTCTCCGCCTGTTCTTCTCCACCATTATTCTACGAGCTTTCACAAGAAACAGATGTTTATAGAGAGTTCAAAATGGTTAAGCAAACCGAGGCTTTTCATAACTTTACTACTGCCAAACAGCAAATTTGGGGATATGAACATCTGAAGGCAGAAGAGGGTGATAAAATTTCTCTGACAACACATGGGTGTGATGTGAGTGAAAGTGATGGTTCTGGCTGGCATACCAATTACATAATTGATTGTGGTGATGACCAGTATCTGCTTAAGTCGGTTGAACTGACAGATGAAGGAAATTCTTTTCCAGAAAACTTTGAGCTTTTCAAGGGGGATGAAAAGATCTTTGTCTCTCAAATGTTTCAGGGGGCTAGTCCCAATCCTATTGTGAAGGCTCAATCATTACATGGTCAGCTGATTCTCAGTTTTACTGTATTGGACTCACTTGAAGCTGAAAGGTATTCCACATCATGGAGTTTCTTTTGGGAGGGGGGAGTGCCATCTGAATTTCAAGGTTTCGAGCAGATGCGAGCGGTTTTTGAATATGATGATAGACTTGGTTTTCTTGCGACAGATCTTTCTGATGATATGACATATCTTTATTATGATGGCAAAAAAGTTTCACCTCCATATAATTCTGTTCGATTGACAACATGCTGTGCGGCTGATCCACATGTCTATTCTTTGTATTCAAATGGGGTGTTTATGCTGATGGGGCAAAGAAATGATGAGTATTATTTAACCGAGGTTGTTTTAAGATAATTGGCTTGTTTCTAGACACGGGGTTGACAAATGGGCAAATGCGTATACAATCCCGCTCTTATATACATTTTCCTCAAAAATGAGAAAATCATTTGAAAACAAAGTGGCAACAGCTGCTTTATTGGCGGCTCCCATCCTAACGAGTGGATGTATTCGGACGTTGCATATGGATAGTGATCCTTTTAATGCTATTGAAGAAACTAGACAGGCGATAACTGATGGAACAGTTTTTTTTCTGCCATGCAGAGATATGACGTTTTCTCCACTTCAAATCCCACGAGAGGGGCCAATAGATCAATTGCCTCTTCCAGGAGAATCAATTTTGGTTGAAGTTGTTTGTGATAACACTCTTGAGGAATACAAAAAGGCGCTGTCTGAGGAAAGATTTAATGAAATGTTGGATAGCATGTTTCAAAAAGTAAATACGGCATATAACTATAGAGCGTTGGCTAGTAGTAGGGAACATCTGAGACCAGATTCTACTGTTTCTAGTATTGCAATTGGAGAATGTAAGAATCCAACTGTTACCACTTCAAAAATTTCTCGTCCCAGGAAGCAGAAAACAATTGTGAGAAAGGATGTTTATTGTTCAGAGTTAGTCATTGGCTCAAATCATGCTAGAAGAGAACTAATGCCATCTGTAAGACCAGACAATCCTTTACAGGAAGATATTGATATAATCATAAAGAACGCTGCCTTTTCTGGAGAGAAATTTCCAAATAATTTTCTTCGGTTTGAGTCTAGTAGTGAGGAAAAGTTGAAATAACGTCGGGGATTGATCAAGGCAACGGGGTCTGGGTCCGTACGTTGGAGCGGCGTATTTACTTCTCTCTACTGCTGACTTGTTTTAAATTGAGTTCATTAACCCATACAGGCCTTCCGTTGTACAGAACCTTTATATAAATAGAATTTTCAATTTTTTTGGCCCTGATTCCTCTCATGAATCTGACGATAGACCCAGGTCTGATTAGTGCATAATATTTTTTTCCGTCCTGCTCTCTAACTTCAATTTTTTCTCCTTTAGCTCCTTTAGAGATTTTAAGCATCTTTTTCTCATCCAGATCTTTGAATTTGTTTTCTGTGGGTACAGCACTATCCCATAGTGCCATCATAGGGTCTTTTGCAGCGTATGCTTCTTTCAAGGCCTTTCGTTCTCTCATTTTAGCTGGGTTTGTAGCGTCATCAGGACTGAAATTGTTATGAAATACTCTGCTAAATCCAATCCCCACAACCATTTGTTTTATTGCGGAATGTACTCGGCTTGCTACTGCTTCATTTCCTTCTTTATTTGAGGATAGATCTAAATCTGTATTTCTATACATTGTCTTAATTTCTCCATGTCGATTTCCAATCAAACGGTCAGGTCTTACGAGTTCAATACGCTTATATGTGGCATTTGGGTGCGTTGCTAGTCGTCTGCTTTCTGATAAAATAAAAGCATTTACTTTGTCCCATAATTGTTTATGACGATTAATTGCTTCTTGATCATCTTTGAATTTTTTTCTAAAAGCAGCGTTCATTGGAGGGAGTGTCATTGCCACAATCATCACTGGGGGGTGATTTGTAAGACAATAATCATACATTTTTCTTAGATTACCGCTTATGGCACGAAAAGCTTTATCTATATCACCATAATCGTTTAATGGTCCCATAACATCTTCTGCTCCGCCTTGAATAACCACAGCTCTGTACTTGTCTGGAATCGACTTCATATGTGCAAGTGCATTCGGAAGATTCTTTAGAATCTTCCCTGTACTTTCACCGGGTTTAGTCGCGGCTTTGCCTGGTAGTCCCTCACAATTGACAGGGGTGTGTTCTTTTTTTGCTCCTTGGAAGCTTTTTTCTACATCTTGCGTAAATGAATCACCTACAGTCGTATACATCGTTTTTTCAGGTGGTCCTGAAAAAGCAGGATCAGTCATTTCTTCATAACTGACACCTTTACCCTGGAGAATCGTCCCAAATATTTTATTAGCAATTTGCTGTTTAGATTTACTGCTTTTACTGGTTATATCACAATCTTCCATGTCAATTACATTAAAGACAGTATCTCCTTTATCATTTCTAATCATCTCATTTAACTCTTCGCATACTTTTTTTTGATCCTCTGACATCCCGTCGGATATAACAGTGCACGCGTTTACTTTATGTTTTGAATCATAAAGTTTTTTCCAAATAAGTTTGAGGTTCTTGTAGATGTCTTTAGCGTTTCCACCCTGTATAATATCGTGTCTTCCTAGTTGAACTGTGGCAGGACCACCTCCCGGTAGTGTAAAACCATATTGCTTACGAATTTTTTCATAAAAACCTGTCGTGGTTTGACCAGGGTAAATACCCGTACCCAAATTATTCCACCAGCTTGCACCTTTGCATATAGCTCCCGGAGCTGGATTTTCCGTAAAACTTAATGGTAAATTTTTCATGCTTTCATCCCCAAATAACCATCCGGCACCTCCTACGTCGGGCATTCTGTTAGGTTTCTCATCTAAATACTCAGCTGATAGCTTGGGTGGTATACCATCAATATCCCCAGGAATTGTTTCCTTTTTTGTTTTTCCTCTTGCTATAGCATCTGCTCTTTGTTGAGCAGGGCCTGGAGCAAGAGGAGTCTTATTTCTTTGTTTTGGCTCAGTAACCGGCTGATCACCATTAGAGGCGCTTGGGGCTTTTTTCTCAAACACCAATCGCGTTGGCTTTGTGAATTCGAATTGAGCTCTATTTGTTGTATGCATAATGCTTATAATTAATCTTTGAATTATACCAAAAAATGGCGTAAATAGCCATGTGTATGCTGGAGAAACAATAATTTCCTTGCCAAGAAGGTTACTTGATGATTGGCTTTATTTATGCCAAAATATGGTCGATTTTATTAATAAAAATAAAAATATGTTTAAAAAACGTTTAATTGTGGTGTTGTTCAGCCTTTTTGCGTTGGCACTACCCATGTTTGCTTCGGCAGCTACTTTTTTGGCTGATGATAATGTTGTCAGCTCAGAACCGGTGAATGATAATTTGTATGTTGCAGGTGGTAATCCTGTTGTATCGGGTAACGTGAATGGGGACTTGTTGATTGCTGGAGGGAATGTGAATGTTACTGGTGATGTTACTGGTGATGTTTCTGCAGCAGGTGGAAGTGTAAGTATTACAGGTAGAGTAGGAGGGGATATTCGTGTCTTTGGAGGTAATCTGTTTATTGATTCGACCGTAGGTGGAGAGGTTGTCTCTTTTGGAGGACAAATCATTTATGGTCCTAATGCGAAGGTTGCCAAAGATATTGTTGCTGGGGGGAATGCAGTAAATATTAGCCCTACTGCGGTAATTGGAGGCGAAAGGATAATTTTTGATGAAATCAAAGATGAAATTAAAAAAGGCAAAGCAGAATTTAAGGAAAAGGGAGCGGATTTTTTGAGAGGAGCGTTCTGGGTTGGCATCCTTTGGACTTTATTGTCCTATTTGATTGTTGCTCTTGCCTTCATGGGACTTTTTCCAAAGGTGGTCAAAATGTTCATCAATGGAGCTTGTAAGAATGGTATGTCTTTCTGGAAATCAATTGGGATGGGATTAGTTATTCTAATTGTAACTCCGATTCTTTCATTAATTCTGTTAGTAACTGGAATTGGTGCAATGTTGGGCGGAATCATAATGATGTTGTATATGGTTTATATAATGGCTAGTTTAGTTTTTGCTGGTTTCATTTTTGGAACTTTGATGAAAAAGCTCATCAAGAAAGGAAAGGCAGATCTGGATTGGCTATGGGGGCTTGGTGGTGTTGCAGTTTTGCCATTAGTAGTTCTTGTTCCTTTTGTAGGTTGGATAATTGGTTTTGTGTTCTTCTTGTGGGCTTTGGGAGCTGCGGTTTCGGCTGACTTCAAGATGTTTAGATCTGCTTGATAAAAACTAATATTATTCAAAGAATATGGAAGATAACAAGTATCCTGGTCATGGTGCGTCTACATATGACCAAATAACCGATAATATCTGGATTGGAAGTAATATGTGCTGTGATTTGCACAATAAAAAGCTTATTGAGTTAGGCTTTGATGCTGATGTTGATATGGAGGAGAAACGTGCAGAGGAACCACCTCATACACAAATATATTTGTGGTTTCCAACGCCTGATCACTCTCCTCCTACTTTGGAGCAATTATCAGCTGGAGTGGCTGCAATTACTTCTATGGTTAAGGATGGATTGAAAATATATGTGCATTGTAAAAATGGGCATGGGAGAGGGCCTACTATGGTTGCAGCTTATCTGATAAGCACAGGTATGGGGGTTGAGGAGGCTTTTGATTTTATTCGATCAAAACGTTCGAGTATTCACCCTCGTGATGTGCAGATAAAGCAGTTGGAAAAGTTCTCTAGCAGGGGGTAGTTGTGGTATAATGAGTTTAGTTATTTTATAAACAAAAATAAATATGGAATGTGCTAAATGTAAAACTTCAATGGAGGGGGCAAATTGTAAATCTTGCCACAAACCGATGGAATGTGCGGATGGAATGTGCAAATGTGCAGCTTGTAGCAATGAGGTTGCTATGGCTGAAGCTGTTTGTGACAAATGTATGTCTATGTAAGAATTATCAAAGACTTTAGAAAAGGCATCGCTTCATGCGGTGTCTTTTTTTGATGTTTTGCTATAAACTGTCACCCTGGACTTGATCCGGGGTCTGTTAATAATGGTGATGAGGGAGGGAGGGGATGGATCCCGGATCAAGTCCGGGATGACAAAGAGGGGGGGCGGGATGACAAAAAAGTAGTCAGGGATGACAGAGAGAGTAATCCGGGATGACAGAGAGAGTGGTCCGGGATGACAACTTTTTATATTCTCTTCATTTTTTGCCCCCCTCACACTATACTGCGTCATGACTTTTTAAATACTAAAAATGAAAAACAGAGAAGCTTTTCCTGCTGATTCACTTATATTAGAGAAATTACCTGCATATTTCTTGTTTGCTGCCATTTTTTGGGTAGCATGGAATTTGTTTCACGTAGTACAGCCATTTATGATGATAATGATTTTTTCTGGAATCATCGCTACTATTACGTTTCCAATTTATGCCAAATTTGAGACTTGGTTTGGTGGAAGAAAGCGTGCTGCGTCGATTTTAACTACTTTATTGGTAATTTTTGCGATAGTTATACCAATTCTTCTCTTCTTGTTGATTTTAGCGGGGCAGGCGCGTGATTTGTATGGTGTAGTTAACACTTATTTGCAGACAATTGACATTGGTAGTCTGTTGATATGGGAAAAGGGGAATGCGTTTTATGATTTAATTGGTCCATATAGCGAGGAGTTCAATGGCATTATTCAGCAAAATATTGATGCCTTGCGTAATGCAGTGGCGGAGTCGGCAAAATATGTCAGTACTTTTGCGGCACGTCAAAGCGCAAAGATTGTGGCCGATTTAGGACTAACGATATTTAATCTATTGTTAATGTTTTTTACTTTGTACTTCCTTTATAAGGATGGACGTTTGATTTTACGGAAATTAATGCTTTGGAGCCCTATTTCGGTGAAGCATCAGAAAGTAATCTTTAAGAAATTCAGAGAAATTAGTCAGGCCACGCTATTTGGTACCTTTTTAACGGCTATAGCACAAGGTATAGTAGGTTGGATTGGATTTTCGATTGCTGGGGTGCCTAGTGCCTTCTTTTGGGGAACCGCAGTTTCTGTGTTTTCGCTCGTTCCGACGGTTGGAACTGCTATTGTGTGGTTTCCAATGGGCATAATTATGCTTGCTAGTGGTAATTGGATGGGGCTTTTTGTTCTGATTTGGGGAGGTGGATTGATAAGTACGGTAGACAATCTGTTAAGAGTCGTTTTTATTGGAGCTACAGCCAAAATTAACCCTTTATTAACCTTTTTAACGATTTTTGGAGGAATCCTGGCTTTTGGCCTTATTGGAGTTGTTTTCGGCCCAATGTTACTGGTATTATTTCTTACCTTTATGCACATATATGAGCTTGAATATGGTTCAAGGCTTGGTGAGGAGGCAGAGTTTGGCTTAGATGAGCCGGTTTTAGGTAAAAAGAAGTAGTCTTTTAGGTAGTCGCTGTTATTGACATATCCCGCTCATATGGTATTATAGTGGGATACTAGTCTAACTTAACAGCATTGAAGCTAAAAGAACTATTCAACAAAAAGGGACTAAAGTGGACAAACCGTGAGGAGTATGAAGTTGGTAGTGGAAAAACTGATAAACATCCATTCTCCAAAATATTCATTTTCATGCCTATTGCGGTTCTCTTTTCATGCTTGATCATCATTGTTTCTGTTGTAGGTGTCCCAAGCGTCATGAGTGGCCTGGCATCTGTGTTTGGAGACACTCGAGAGGAAGTTTTGCATGAAAGCGCTGAGGCGGAGGTTTTGTTTGAAGATGTTACGGCTGATTCGAAGTACTTTGATGCTTTACTCTATTTGAAGAATTATGGAGTTATTTCAGGGTTTGCTGACAATTCATATAGGCCATATCAGGAGATGAAGCGGGCAGAGTTAATTAAAACAATAGTAAACGCTAAGAAGAGTTTTCCATTGGCGCTGAATTATAACAGTTGTTTTATTGATGTTCAGACCCAGTGGTTTGCACCTTCGGTATGTTTTGCCAAGGAAAAGGGCTGGATTAATGGATATGTGGATGGATCATTTCATCCGACTGAGTCTTTGACAAAGGTTGAGTCCTTGAAAATGATTCTTGATGCATTTGAGATAAAGATAATGGAAAATCCAGAAGGTGAAGATACGTTTGAAGATTTGGATCGAGATGCTTGGTATTTCCCATATGTGCAGACAGCTCTAAAAGAAAACCTTATTGAAGATAATCCGAATTTGGAGTTTTATGATCCAGAGTCGCCAGCTACTAGAGGCTCTGTCGCGCAGATTATTTATCGAGCGATGCAGTTGTAATTATTTGGCAGCCTCTGTTTCGAGTATGCCGTCTATAATTTTAGTGAAATTTGCAGTGGGTTGAGCGCCGATCACTGGTTGGTCGTTTATATATAGTGTAGGAGTTCCACGTACATTGCTCTTCAATCCCTCTTCATAATCTGCATTAACACTTGCTGAGTAAGTTTTGTTGTCTAGGCATTCATTGAATTTTCCTTCATCGAGTTGCATGTTTTTTGCATAGCCTTTGAATGTGTTGATGTGGTCTGCCTGACTTGACCACTGTTGTTGATTCATGAATAACTGGTCATGCATCTCCCAGAATTTGTCTTGTTCTAGAGCACATTCTGAAGCAATCGAGGCGGGTGTGGCTTCTGGATGAATATTTAGTGGGAAATGTTTGAAAACGTATTTTACTTTACCAGTGTTTACATATTGTTCGACTATTGTTGAGAAAGTGTCGTCAAAATATTTTTTACACAGTGGACATTGAAAATCGCTGTATTCAGTTATGGTTATTGGGGCATCTTCTTTTCCCATTACTTTTATAGATCCGTTTTCTGTTATTGAAGGCGTAAGTGATTGTGAGAGATTCAATATTCCTAAACTCTTGACTGAATAACCTAGAATTAGTCCAAGCAGAAATATGCTTAGGTATTTTGCGAATGAACTTTTTGGCATGTTTGTTTTAGTAAAAGGTAGCGTTATTTTGAGTGTAGATTATATCTAGCCAGTTTACAATATTGGATAAACTATTGGTTATCATTAGTAGTCCCATGAGGATTAGTAACATTCCTGCAACTATATGTGAATAGCTAATAAGCCGTTTGTGCTTTGCTATAAGTGAGGAGAGTTTGTCGAAAGTGAGAGACAATAATATTATTGGGATGGTGAAACCTATGCTGTATACCAGAAACAAAATCAAACTGCTTCCGACTGTTTGAGATGATGCGCCAAGGGTGAAGATTCCTCCTATGATGGGGCCATAACAAGGGGTCCATCCAAAGGCGAAGATCATTCCAACAATGACTGATCGAAGGTAGAGGTTTTTTGGCAGGTTGAGTGTGTTGGGAGAAATTCGTAGTTCTTTTTGTATAAATTTGGGCTTTAATATTCCAGTTTGGAATATGCCAAATATTATTAGTATTACTCCTCCAACTTGTTGTAGAAATAGCTGATTTGTAATGAGGAACAGGCTTATTCCTCCTGCAATTAAGCCAAAACCCAGGAAAGTTAAAGTAAACCCTAGGCTAAAAAAAAGGCTGTTAAAAAAGACAATTTTTCGGTGTTTTTTTTCTTTGGCCTCGTCCAGACCAAGTCCTGCAAAGTATGCAATAAACCCGGGTAAAATTGGTAATAAGCATGGTGAAAGTACGGAAAGTATTCCGGCGAGAAAGGTTATAAAGAGGTTTCCAATTTCGAATGTTTCCATGGGGCCCATTTTTTTAATACGAAATAGCTGATGCCAAACAGTGTAATGATTGTAACAATTGTGATAATAAATGGCCAATTGTCTGGCTGGGCGCTGTTTGTCATTGTTTCATAGTTGTACAAAGTAAGAATGTTTTCGACGTTGTTTTGGTTTGGGGGGGCTTGTTTGAGTTCTCCCACTACCGTTAAGAGTGTGTTTGGGGTGAATATTTGTTGTGCAAGGGGGCCTTTGATTATGTCTTCTGTGAATTGAACCAATATTGTTTTTTGGTCTGTGCTGATTGCGGTGAAGAAATAGTTGTCTTTGAATTGAGGTTTTGTTTCTACTGTTATTTCTATTGTTGTTAAGTTGGGGTTTTTTTCGCCTGGGGTGGGGGAGTCTGTCCATTGCCAGTTTTCTTGTTGATCTATGGCAATTAAGGCGTAGGATTTTCCTTTTTGACTGCTTGAGTATTCTTGTTCACTCACCGTTGTTCCGTCGGATTGGAATAGTCTTATGCTGTCATTGTCATTGTTTAAATTTACTTTTAGCTCTTTGAGATTGATGATCGTGGCATCGTTGCTATCGACAATGATATTTGGGAGGCGCTTTGGTTTGCTTCCTCCTTCTTCGTCGTCAACTATCCAGTTTTGGAGATTTATAGCGGTGTCGCTTGTGTTTGTAATTTCAAACCATTCGTACTCTTCTTTGTTGGGAGATGGGTAAATTTCAGTGATTTGAATGGGGCTGTCTGTGTCCAGTTTTGTAGGTGCTGAGTTTATTATATTGATGAGATCTTCTTTTTGTGATGCTGTTTTTTCTGAAGATGTTTCATCAGAAAGTTCTTCAATTTCCCATGCTGCACTATTATTTTCTTCAAAGACTTTTTTAATTATCTGGTTTTTTTTAACCAATTCACTCGAAAAACAGCCTTCTATGTCTATCTCTTCCCAAATTTCTTGGGGTACGATTTTTGGAAAACTGCTGGCTTCTGTTTTACTTGGTGGAGATTTTGTCCAACAAAAAAAGGACAAGGGATGCTTGTTGTAATGAATTAGAATTTGTTCTGTGGTTGCAGTAAGCCCTTTTTGGGTTGTATAAAGTTTTAGTTCAGAAGGGGTGTCTGGCTGAGTTGAGTTGAAGAAGAGTGTGATTTCAGATTCTGATGGGACAATGTAGTCTTGATCTATTGTTTTGAAATCTTTGTCATCAAAGAAGCTGATGTTTTTTAGATTAATTTTGTCTTGTTCGCTATTAACCTGGAATTTTATGAAGTCATTGTTTTCATCTTTGAAGGATACTTCTTTGAGAGTGATTGTGCCTTGGGAAAATATTTTTTCTAAAGAGCTGATTTGATTATCATTGCTAGACTGTAGATCTGAAATTATTGTATTTGATACAGAATTGCTGGTGTCCCAAAAACAAATGGAAACCAATATTGATATCGATATTAAAAGATGTTTTTTCACTTTTTTTGAAAATTATTTCGAAAAAAGCTTAATACAACAATATTAACTGAATGTGAAAAATAGGATTATGAATTTGATTTTTTTGCCCTTTTGCCAACTTAACTGTTTGGTTTATCAATAGAACCTTTGTTTTTTGTTTCTGCTGATTTTTTGTTTGTTGAGGCTTCTCCTTTTAATAGGGCTTGTTGAAGCCATGAACTAAAAGTTCTTTTTGATAATTCAATTTTTGCTGGATCTGTTACTTCTTTTTTTTCTTTGTCAACTGGGAGTTCCCAAAGGCGTTTTTTGCTTGGATCCCAAGGTTCTTTTTTTGGCCAATATAATTTTCCATTTTCTCCATTTGTGGAAAGAATTTGAAAATCATTGATTCTGTTCCATAATCTATCGTGCTCTGTAGATGTTTTTCCTTCGATAATGGGGTTGTTAGCAAGCCATTTTTTTGCTTTCACCCTAATTATGTTTCTTCCTTCTGGATATGAGGGGAGAAAACTAAGGTTTGTGGATGGTGTTTTTTCAGCTGCGGCCAAAACAATTTTTCCGCTTTTCTCCTCAGTATTTTGTTTTCTAAATAAGTCCAATATTCTTTTTAGTTCATTTGTTGCGTCTTTAGCGTTATCTGGGATGTTATCTCTGTAATCATATGCAAGTAAATGTTTTGGTATTGGGAGGCCTAATTCCAAGTTTGTTGAAATTAATACCCAGTCTCGTATGTGTGCTGAACTTACAATCATTTCTTCTGGATTGTTTGGGTTGTACTCGCCTTCTTTGTGAGGAAATCTTGTTGAAAACGCTCCTGCCTGTCCTCTGATTATATTTCTTCCTTCTGGGGTTTCAGCCGTTTCAGTTGATTTTTTTGTTTTTGCGTCAATGTATTCTTTTGCATTTGGCGCGAATGAATTTGTGGTTTCTGGCTTTTGCATAAGATTTGTGTTTGAGGAGATTTTTGTCTCTATATCTTACCATAAAATCACTGTTAGATATAGTTGTAAATAACGAATTTGTGGCCAATAGAGTAGTAATTGGACTTTGTTGAAAACAATTATTATGCATTAAATGTAAATGAAAAGTTGAACTTTTTGACATTGTATGTGGCAATATGGTTTTATTAAGGGGTATGAATTTATATATATAATCAATAGGGCAATGGACATGTTTACTACGATTGTCGCCTTGTTGCTGGCCGGTCTGGTTGGAATTGCTATAGGATATATTGCCAAAAGGGCATCTCAAAAAGAAAAAACAGAGGCAGATAAAAGAGAGGCAGAAAGACTATTAGTTGATGCTAATACGAAAGCCAAGGAAATCCTTTTAGAGGCAAGAAATGAGGCTTTAAAGACCCTGGATCAGTACAAGGATGATGAGGAGAAAAACCGTCAGCAGTTAGATAAAGTAGAGGCGAAATTAACTACAAAGGAAGACGCATTAGAGAAGAAAATAGAAAAGGCCGATCAACTTCGAACAGAGCTGGAACAGAAAACTGTAAAGGTGAAGGAGTTGCGCGAAGAAGCAGAGACTAAACTTCTAGATCAAAAAAAGGAGTTGGAGAACATTGCTGGTCTTTCACGCGCAGAGGCTAAGGAATTGTTGATAAAGGAAGTGGAAGACGCTTCCAGACAGGATTTAGCTGAGCGTATTACGAAAGCTGAGGATTCTTTAAAGAAAGAAGCAAAACAAAAGGCTAGCTTTATTATTGCTGATGCAATTCAACGGTATGCTGCGGATGTTGCGACTGAATATACAGCTACTGTTGTTTCTCTTCCTTCGGATGAGATGAAGGGGAGAGTAATTGGAAAAGAAGGACGGAATGTGATGGCTTTTGAACAAGCAACAGGGATTGATGTTATTATTGATGATACTCCAGGATCACTTGTGATTTCTGGTTTTGATTTGGTTCGTCGGTATATTGCTAAGATTGCGTTGGAAAAATTGTTGATTGATGGCCGTATTCATCCTGCTCGTGTGGAGGAGGTTGTGGCAAAAACAAAGGATGAGGTGGACGTTATGATTAAGGAGTTGGGTGAGAAGGCTGCTTTTGAAACTGGTGTTGGTGGGCTACCATTGAATCTAATCAAACTTTTAGGACGTCTGAAATTCCGAACCAGTCATGGACAGAATGTTCTGAAGCATTCTATGGAGGTGGCTTTTTTGGCCGCGAATATTGCTTCTGAACTTGGGGGAGATGTTGATTTATGTAAGAAGGCTGGGTTGCTTCACGATATCGGAAAGGCAACGGACCATGAAATTCAAGGGCATCATGCAGTTATTGGTAGGGATGTCTTAAAGAAATTTAATATTTCTGATAAGGTCGTTCATTGTGTGGAATCACATGAAGGAGATATAGAGCCAAAGTCGTTGGAAGCTATGATTGTTTCTTCAGCTAATGCTATTGCTTCTTCTCGTCCTGGGGCTTTGAAGGATAATTTGGAGAGTTTTGTGAAGCGGATGGAGGAACTTGAAAACACTGTAATGTCGTTTGTGGGTGTTAAAAGTTGTTATGCAATTCAAGCTGGTGGCGAGGTTCGCATATTTGTAAATCCAGACGTGGTTGATGATTATGCTGCTGTGAAACTTACTCATGATATTGCGAGGAAAATTGAGAAGGATATGCAGTATCCAGGCCAAATTAAGATGCATTTGATTCGAGAGACACGTGTGGTGAAGATGGCAAAATAAGTCAGCTAACAGCTCCTTGTGATGCACACTTCGCCTGTTTCTCCAGGTAAACCTGGAGAAATGTTTCGCATCATGATGCTCAACTTAAGGCTGCGTTCGCAGGCGTCATCACAAGGAGCTGTTAGCTTCCTGAAAAGGGAGGGGTTGTATCATGCATGCCGATACTTGAGGCTGCGTTCGCAGGCGTCATCACAAGATGTTGTGAGCTTCCTGCGTGGGGGAGGTGGGAGAGGGATGTGTGGCGTGGTGTGTTTTTTTTGATTTGGGGGGGTGGAACGGGATAATTGCTTTCCATTTTGGTACGATGTGCTAATTTGATTTCTGAATTTACAATATTTTATTAATAATTTGTTATGAATGATCTTCTTTCAAAGATAAAGCCTCTGGATGATAGGATCCTTTTAAAGGGGATAAATGAGATGGAAACGTCTGTTTCTGGGATTATTATTCCGGAGACTGCTACTAAAGATAGGCCACAGAAGGCTGAAGTTTTGGCTGTTGGTCCTGGGTTATTGACTCCTGAGGGAGTTAGGGTCGCAATGGATGTTAAGGTTGGAGACCATGTTTTGGTTTCAAAATATGCTGCTGATGAGGTGAAAATTGGAGGCGAGGATTACTATATTATTCATCAGACTAGCGTCTTGGCTGTGATTGAGAAATAGGCAGCTTGTTAAATATTTATTAACTTACTAATATAAACAGTTATGGCAAAGGATATTATTTTAGGGGACGATACTCGTAAACGTATGATTGCTGGTGTGAAAAAGCTGGCTGATGCTGTAAAATTGACTATTGGTCCTAAGGGAAGAAATGTAATTTTAGAGAAAAAATATGGTTCACCGCTGATTACGAATGATGGTGTTACTATCGCCAAGGAAATTGATTTGGCTGATGCATATGAAAATATGGGGGCTCAGCTGGTAAAGGAAGTTGCAACTAAAACTAATGATATGGCGGGTGATGGAACTACCACGGCGATTATTTTAGCTGAGGCAATGATTGCTGAAGGGTTTAGAAATATTACTGCTGGGGCAGATCCCATGGCTTTGAAGCGTGGAATTGATAAAGCTGTTGATAAAGTGTCTGCTGCTTTAGAAAAACGAGCCGTTGAAGTTGGGGATTCAAAAGAAAAGATTAAACAGATAGCTACTATTTCTGCTCAGGATGAAAAGGTGGGAACTTTGATTGCAGATACTATTGAAATGGTTGGGAATGATGGAGTTATTTCCGTGGAGGAGTCAAAGACTACTGGATTAGATAAGGAAGTTGTGAAAGGAATGCAATTTGATAATGGTTATTTGTCTCCATATATGATTACAGATCCTCAGAGGATGGAGGCTGTTTATGAAGATGTGGCCATTTTGATTACTGATAAGAAAATTGGCTCTTTGCAAGTGTTGGTTCCATTAATTGAAAAGGTTGCTGCCGAAGGTAAAAAGGAGTTGGTTATTATTGCTGAAGATTTGGAAGGTGAAGCTTTGGCAACTCTCATTCTGAATAAACTAAAGAATGTATTTAGTGTTCTTGCTGTGAAAGCACCTGCATATGGTGATCGTCGAAAAGAAATGTTGCAAGATATTGCTGTTTTGACTGGTGGGACTGTAATTACTGAAGATCTTGGTTTGAAATTGGAAAATATTGAGATGTCAGATCTGGGACATGCTGGGAAGATTGTTGCAGATAAGGATAAGACATTGATTATTGAGGGTCGTGGTAGTAAAGAAGCTGTGGAAAATCGTGTGGCAGAACTTAAAATTATGATGGATAAGAGTGCCTCGGATTTTGATTATGAAAAATTGGCGGAGAGAATGGCAAAATTATCAGGAGGCGTCGGTGTGATTCGGGTAGGGGCTGCTTCTGAGGTTGAACTAAAAGAAAGAAAACTACGAATTGAAGATGCTGTTTCTGCAACTAAAGCTGCTGTTTCAGAAGGAATTGTTCCCGGCGGTGGAGTTGTGCTTGCTCAGATTAGTATGGAGTTAGCGTCTTTGGCCAGGGAGGATACTGATGAAGCCACAGGTGCAAATATTGTGTTGGATGCTTTGACTCAACCTTTGATGCAAATTGCATATAATGCAGGATTGAAGCCAGATGTAATTGTTCACAAAGTTGTTTCAGCTGAAGCTGGGAAGGGGTTTGATTTTTCTAAGTTTGGGCGTCGTGAAATGTTGAATGATGAGGCGCTAGATAATGCGATGGTTGATATGATTGCTACAGGAATTATTGATCCGAAAATGGTAGCAAGGTCTGCTTTGGAAAATGCTGCTTCAGTTGCTGGTATCTTTTTGACTTCAGAGGCTGCTGTGGTTGATGTTCCTGAACCAAAATCTGATGTTCCTGCAATGCCGGGAATGGGAGGTATGGGTGGTATGGGTGGTATGGGCGGAATGATGTAGGTTCTAGAAAATTGTATATTAAGAAAGGCTCTCCATTGGAGAGCCTTTTTGTTATAATCGACTAAATTAATAAAAAAATATGATTAAAAAATTATTATTGTTGGCGTTGAGTATGTTGACGCTTTTTTCTGCGATTACTGTTGTTAGCGCGGAAGATTGCATGCATGATCCAATTTATGAACGTGACTGGAATGCTGAAGTGACAACTGGTGTTCGTGTTCGAGATATTCCTTGTATGGAAACTTCTGTTGTTTTGACTACTTTGCCAGTTGGAGAAGTTGTTAAAGTAATTGGTGAAACGGATGGGTATTATAAAATTCGTCGGGCTGATGGTTTGGAGGGATGGGTTGGACAATGGTTGATTGGGGCGACTGACAAGTCTTTTTCTCCGGATGTTCCGGCGCCGGCGCCAGTGCCAGCTCCGGTTGTTCCAGAGGAGCCCAAGGAGCCTTTATATGACATCAAAGGTCATAAATATGAGACAGCGGTTCGGTGGATGGAGCTAAACAATATTATTGCAGGATATCCGGATGGTAGTTTTAAGCCGGATGGGGATTTGAATCGTGCGGAGTTGGTGAAAATAATGTCTTTGACCTATAGTATGTTTAACGAATCTTTTGATTTTGCTTCCATGAAATCTGAGAACGACATCGCATGTTTTTCTGATATCAAGAAAGGACAGTGGTATACGCCTTATGTTTGTTATTCAAAGAAGATGGGAATTTTGGAGGGATATCCAGATGGAGAGTTTAAACCCGAAAGACCTGTTTCAAGAGTGGAAGCTTTGAAAATCGTCCTTTCCTCATTAGATTTCACTGTTCATACAGTTGCGGAGAAGAATTATTTTGATGATACAGACATTAACGCTTGGTATGCAGGTTATATTGAAGCCGCTAATCATCTAGGATTTATTGAAGAAACTTCGGGGAATTATTATCCTGGAAGGAACATGCTCAGGGGGGAGGTTAGTAATTTAGTCTATGATGCATATACATATTCGAAGGAAACGGCTGTGTTTTACAACTAATTCTGTTGTGAGTTAGTACTAAAAGCTGTATATTTGACCCAAATAAAAATAAATAATTTGAGTTTTTATGCCACCAAGAAAATCTGTAAAAAAAGTGGAAATTGCTGATGAGTCTGTACTTGATTTAAAATCCAAGACTCAAAGAAAGAAAGCCCCGATTGTAAGTGAAGATCCGTCGGAGATTTCTTTTAATATTAGCCATATTCGGGATAAAGACATGGAGAGAGACTTTGAAGTAGAAGAAAGTTCTGTTGATGTTGAAACGGAAGCAATTATTGAAAGGACTGCTCGAAGTCCAAAGTTTGATACTGAGCAGTTAAATGAGAGGATGGAGAGTTTTGCGGAAAAATTAGAAAGGGCTGTTATTAAGGTTTCGCCCAGCGAATCAGACAGAGAAGCAAAGGAGGCAGCAGAGCCGAAAGAATTGATTAAAGTAAAATTTGAAAAATTTGTTCAATTGGTTGCGACTAAGGATTTTTTGGAAGTGTTGGAGCGCAATCGTGATGAAAACATTGTGCTTTCTTCAAATTTGTTGACTGAGTTAGCAAGTGCAACTGAAGATAGGTCAGAGAAAAAATCTCCGGTAGTTTTTATTGTTGGACTCGCAATCGGAGTGATAATTACTTATTTATTAATAAACAATTAAATGGCTCCAGGTGCAATAAAGTATAAGAGGATTTTATTAAAATTGTCAGGCGAAGTAATGGGTGGGAAGGATGGCAAGGGAATGGATTTTAAAGTTATGAGAAATGTAGCTGCTATGGTGAAGACATTAGTTGCAAGCAAAGTTCAAGTTGCTGTGGTTATTGGAGGAGGTAATTTTTGGCGATATAGAGATTTCAAACATTCGAGACTAGAGAGAGTCAATTCTGATTATCTGGGTATGTTGGCTACAATTATTAATTCAGTTGCGTTTCAAGACGAATTGCGTGCTGCTAAAGTGAAGGCAAAGGCTGTATCTTCTTTTGCTGTGAAGGGGCTAGTGCATGAATTTAATACGGAGGAAGCAAGAGGATTATTGGAGAAGGGGAGCGTGGTGATATGTGCAGGGGGGACGGGTAATCCTTTTTGTACTACGGATATGGCGGCAGCTCTTCGAGCAGGGGAATTGAAATGTGATTTGTTGGTAAAAGCTACCAATGTAAATTATGCTTATGATAAGGATCCTGACAAGTATAAAGATGCTAAGCCTCTGAAGAAGTTAACTCATGATGATGTTTTAGCAAGAAGGCTCGGTGTTATGGATTTGGCTGCAATTGCTACTGCTAGGGTGGCAAAGGTCCCGATTGCAATTTTTAACATGACCCGACCCAAAGATTTACTAGAAATCCTTAGAGGTAAGTCAATTGGTACTATCATTAAATAACTAAAAAAATTATGTCTTTAGATTCTGTTTATAAAAAATTGGACGATGAATTGACAAAAGCTTTGGAGCATTTGCGAGAGGAATTTGCTGGTTTGCAGATTGGGCGTGCGAGCGGTGCTTTGGTTGATCGGGTTACTGTGGAATCGTATGGAACTATGCAACCTTTAAAGGCTGTGGCCAATATAAGTGTGCCTGATGCTAGAACTATCCAAATACAACCGTGGGATCGTGCAAATCTTCCAATTATTGAAAAAGCTATTATATTAGCGGAATTGGGACTGAATCCCCAGAATGATGGCGTTGTAATTCGGCTAAATGTTCCACCGTTGACAGAGGAAAGAAGAAAGGAATTGTCAAAAATTGTGAGTAAAATTTCAGAAGAGTCAAAAATTGGAGTGCGAAATGCTCGTCATGAAGCAATGGAGGATATTAAAAAGTTGCAGAAAGATAATGATATCACAGAAGATCAACAGTCTGCAGCCGAGAAGACAATTCAGGGTAAAGTGGATGTCAGCAATAGTTCCATTGAAGAAGCGGCAAAGGCAAAAGAGGCAGATGTGATGAAGGTTTAATTCATAATAGAGTACAAAAATGATTTGGTTGCTTTCGATATTGGCTTTTATAGTGATATTTTCGTTCCTGATTTTAATGCATGAATTTGGACATTTTTATGTTGCACGGAAGTGTGGAATTAAGGTTCAGGAGTTTGGGATGGGGATGCCTCCCAGAATTTGGGGATTTAAACCCAAAAAAAGTGAGACACTTTATTCGATCAATGCTATTCCATTTGGTGGTTTTGTACGTCTTTATGGGGAAGATGTTTATGATAAGAAGGCTCTTAAAAGTAAGAAGAGTTTTGCTAGTAAAGCTCCTTGGCAAAAAGTTGCGGTTGCGGGGGCAGGGGTATTTTTGAATATTTTATTGGCGTATGTGTTGTTGGTCATTGGCTTTTCGATTGGGATGCAGCCTTTGTTGGTTACTCCGGAAGATGTTTATGGGGCAATTGACACTGGGGTTGTTAAAATTGAGGAGGGGATTGTTGTAAAGGATGTTGGAGAAAATGATATTGGGTTTTTGGCTGGTGATAATATTTTGATGGTTAATGATGTGAAGGTTGAAATTGGTAATGAGGTGATGAATTTGAAAGATCAGGAAGTTGTGAAATTTGAGATTAAGAGAGGTGAACAGATAATTTCTTTGAAAGGTGTTAATGACATAAGTAAGCCGTTTTTTGTCGGATATGATTTATTGCCTTTGCCACGTTTGGTGGTGAAAGGGGTTAAAGAGGGATCGACTTTTGGTTTGGTCCCAGGGGACGTAATCATGTCTGTAAATAAGAGGCCTATTAATAGTACTGAACAATTGATTGAGGAGTTGGTGGAGAATGGGGGCTCAAGTGTGGAGGTGCGCAAGTCTGCAGTAAAGAATGGGCCAGGGATTGGTTTGGAAAATATTCAGCCTGTGATTATTAGTATGGTTGAAGTGGCTTCTGGTGCTGAGCAGGTCGGGATAAAAGAGGGAGATGAGATTATTTCGATAAATGGTGTGAGAATTAATGAGGTTGGTGATTTGTCTACTGCTGTTCAGAAGGAGGTAGTAGAGGACAAGGCTGTTTATATAGTTAGAAGGGGAGAATCGGAAGTTGAGTTTTATGCACGCAAGGATGAGTTTGGAAAAATTGGTGTAATGCTTTCTGAAACTGAGTACTTACAATCATTGGGGTTAGTGGTTTATAGCAAATCAGTTCCGTATTCTGTGTTGAAAATTGAGGATGTTTCTTATCCCGTACCAGAGGCTGCATGGCAGGGTATTGCGGAAGTTGGTAGGTTGTCTGTTTTGACGATGCAGATGTTTGCACAAGTGTTTGAAAGCATTTTCACTCGTTTGGCTGTGCCGGATGGTGTGGCTGGGCCTGTGGGGATTGCTCAGATGACATTTATCTTTGTTCAAGAAGGGATTATGTCTTTGTTGAGATTTACTGCACTTTTGTCGTTGAGTCTTGCGATTATAAATATTTTGCCTTTTCCTGGTTTGGATGGAGGAAGGATATTTTTAATTTTAATTCCTGCAATATTCGGGAAAAAACTAAATCCACGATGGGAGGCGGCAATTCATGTGGTTGGCTTTCTTATATTGATGTTGATGATACTTTTGGTGACATATAATGATATCTTGCGACTTTTCTCGTAGTAATAGCTGAGTCAAAGAAACCAGTTTAAGAATAATTTAGAAATATTTAACTTCTGCTTGAATATTTTGTGATACTGTTTTATGAATTCCCTGGTTAAGGATGGGAAAACATTTTATGCTTACATGAAATGTCCATATTTAGTGTGGAGAATGGGCGATGAGTACGAAATATGGTGCGAGCTGATATTGAATGATGGGACTTGATGATAATTTTTAAAGGTATAGTATCGCTTAGCTCTATACTTTTTTTGGTTAAGTTTTTATGTCACCAAACGTTCAACAGATAGATAAGAAAGCCGTTTGGGAGCAAATTCTTGCAAATGTGTATTCGGAAATTGAGAGGGGGCATCTTTTAACAATCTTTGTAAATAGTGCCATTTTGTCTTATGAGGATGGCGTTTTAGTGATTGGTTTTGCCTCGATTATTGGTCCGGATTATGTAAAAGAAAAATATCACAATAAAATTTTACCTGTTGCGAAAGAGGTTTTGAAAGATTTAGTGAGTGTTGAATATGAGATGAAGCCCTCTCTTAGCAATGATGATTTTCCTGATAAATTGTCTGTTGATGCTTTTATGGGAGTAATTGGAACTCCACGGAAACAACGAAAGGTTCCAAATAAGCAGGAGGTTGTTTTGGAGGGTGGAATGCGAAGTAAAATTCTTAATAAGCGCTATACCCTACAGAATTTTATTCCTGGGAGTGAGAATCGTCTGGTTCATGCTGCAAGTTTGGCGGTGGGGGCGAAGCCAGCGGGAATATATAATCCACTCTATGTATATGGAGGAGTTGGTCTTGGAAAAACACATTTATTGCAAGCGATTGGACATGAAATTTTGAGAAACTACCCTGACAAGAAGGTTGTGTATATGACAGCTGAACATTTTATTAATAAAATAGTAGAAGCAATTGGAAAAAGGCATACCAAGCCTTTTAAAGATGAATATCGAAATTTGGACTGTATCATTGTGGATGATATCCAGTTTTTTGCTAATAAATCTACATCTGAGCAGGAATTTTTTCATACGTTCAATGATTTATATGACAATGGAAAGCAGATTGTACTTAGTGCAGACCGACCACCACGTGAATTGGAAGGCTTCGATGATCGTTTGAAGAGTAGATTTGGAATGGGGATGTTAATTGAAGTTGCAAAGCCAAGTTTTGAGACTCGACTGGCCATTTTAAAAGCGAAATGTTCTGAATACGAGGTGCTTTTGGATCCTGAAGTAGTTGAATTTATTGCATTTAATCTTACTCATAGTGTTCGGGAAATGATTGGTGTACTTGTTACGGCCATTGGAGAGGCTCAATTGGAAAACTCTACTCCAACTATTAGAACAGTGGCACAAGTTATTAGAAAATTTAGTCGTGATCAGGATGTTGGATCAATTGATTTGAAAGATCAAAATAAAACGGTAGTGCGTGGTTTGGAGGATGTTGTTGATATTGTCGCAAACTATTTTACTTTAACGAAAAGTGATTTGGTCGGATCAGAAAGAAAAAAACAAATTATGGTTCCAAGGCAAATTAGTATGTATTTGATTCGTGAAATTCTTAATCAATCATATGAGTCGATTGGTGAGTGTTTTGGAGGTAGAAATCATACTACTGTGATGCATTCTTGTAACAAAGTGGAGAATCAAATGAAGGTTGATAAGAAGTTATTACAAGATATCAACGCGTTAAAGAAAGAGTTAGGATTTTAAGAGTTGATTAATCGATTCTTTGTTTTTACTTTACTTGAACGCTCAAAAGGCTATAATCTTTTCGTGATCTTAACGAATATATAATTGAACGCATACATGCGCAGGTATAGAAGACGAGCTAGATCCCAATATTTGTTGCCTTTTGTGATATTGGTTAGCATAGGAGTATTCATTGTTCTTGCTTTTCAATTGTGGGGAGCGTTTTTTACTAATACTAAGGGAGATGCATTCTTTTACACAGCAGAAGGCAGATCCAAGGTTTTGAGTTTTGGAACAAATGAATGGGAGAATCTTTATAATGGTTCAAAGATTAAATTAGGAGACTCTGTTAAGACTTTGAAAAATGCCAAGGGAGTTATTGAATTTTATGATGGCACAGCTTTACGTATGGATACTGATACTCAATTAACATTGATTGATATTAGTAAGAAGAATGATTATCAGGAAATTTTAATTTATTTAAATTCAGGTCGTATTTGGGTTAATAAGCCGAAGCAGAATGTAATACGAAAGACAGATTTTGTGATTAATACAAACTATGCTTCCTATGCAATTACGGGCACAATCTTTGGTTTACAAAAGGGCGAAGATGAATTGCTTCAGGTGATAATGGGCAAGGTACAAGTTGATATTTTGGAAGAGGTGGAAGGGAAGACACGCGCTATTGAGTCGATTCCGGTTGGGATTGGGCAACAAGTGACTCTGAATGCAAGGGTTATGCAAGAATATTATGAGCGAAAATCACCTTCTGTATTAGGTGTGATTGATCCTGTTTTCCAAGTTTCGAAATGGTATATATGGAATACCAAGGAGGATGAAAACCCAACTGATTTTGCTAAGCGGGGAGCTGGGACTATAAGTGATTATGAGTCTACGCCGGATAATGATGTAGATTTGACTACCTTGGGAGATGACTCTGGAACTGCAGAGAAAAGTGAAATTGCCGCTCCGAGCTTGAGTTCTCCAGCAAGTACTACTATTGTTACTAGCAAAAATACACAATCTCTTAGTGGTACGGCAGAAGAAGGAGTGAAAAAAATATTGTTGAGACAGTTGTTGGCGGGCGATGTTGATTCCAAAAAAGTTTTAATCAACTCTTTTGATGATGAAGATCTGACCTGGAATTATGAGTTGTCAGTATTAAATGGCAATTTGAAAGCAGGTACTAATATTTATGAATTTGTGGGTATTGATGAGAATGCTAAAGAGACTGAGTCATTAAGAGTAGAAATTGAATATGAAAATGACGAGCCTGACTTGGTTAACGATCTTGTGTCATTAAAGATTCCTGAAGTTTCTACAATAAATGGAAAGGTATATACAGAAGGAATGACTATCACCAATGATGGTTTCACTATTACTGGAACTGTAGAAGGAGCACATGCTTTATGGGTTGATGATTTTAAATTGAATCGTTTTGAGACTGGGGACACAAATTGGACATATCATGCAAAGGTTTCTTATGGGAATTTAGCGAAAGGAAAGAATATATATAAAGTATATGGGACAACTGAGGATGGAGAGAAATCAGAAGTCTTGAGTTTCACTATAGATTTTGATCCACCAGAAGAAGAGGCAGCGCCAGTTGCAGAAGAGGTTCCAGAAACTGCTGTAGATACTACAGAGACTTCAACTACTGAAGAGGAGCTGCTGACCGACGTATCTGTTCCTGGACAGCCAGAACCAATTCTACTCGCTCCAGAACGGCCATTGAATACTGGGAATTAGAACGTGTTTACTGTAAAAACAGAGTTCACTTCTTTCTGGAAGAGTGTTTTATAAATATTGGTTCTTATTCCGTACATGCTCGCTATCATTCACTGCATATTTCATCTCTCCATCTCTTGAAGTTAGGTAGAAATAGTATTCTGATTCTTCAGGCTGTGCGGCAGCTTTGATGCTTGCAAGACCGGGATTTGCAATTGGTCCTGGGGGCAGGCCTGGGTTTAGTCGAGTATTATAGGGTGTGTCTTTTTGTAGATCGTAATAATCTATTTCGCGATCATCTTCCAAATAAAGCAGAGTGGCATCAATTCCAAGCAACCATTGTTCGTCTAATCTTTTCCAGATTATTCCGCTAATAATGGGGCGGTCTTTGCTCTGATTGGCTTCTTTTTCTATCATTGCTGCAACAATAATCACTTGCTCTGAAGGACGAGATGAACTGGAAATGACTGGTAGAGCTTTGCTTTCAAAGGTGTTTAATAGCAAGCTTAGGAAATTGTCGTTCGAAAAATTACTGGCACTTACAAAATATGTGTCTGGGAAAAGATACCCTTCCAAGGGATGGGGGAGTTGTGATTGAGTTTCTTTATTTAGAAAAGAATATTTTGAGTAATTTTCGAAACTTTGAGTTGTTTGGAGAAATTCGCCTGATTGGATAAGGCTTAGGTTTGTGAGGATGTTGTCTATGTCAACAATGGTTGAACCTTCTGGGAGGGTTACAAGCTCTTCACGAGTCTTGTTTGAGATGATTATTTCGAATATTTCAGGAGTGTTTAGGCTGGCACTAACTGGGAAACGGCCAGTTTTCAATTGTTTGTCCAGTCCATTGAGTCGTCCGTACCAATTAAAACTGTCGTAATCCAAAATTAATCCTTTCTCTTCCAAATTATTTGCAATTGTTTTTAGGTTCTCTCCTTTTTTGATTGTGAATATGACCTCTTCTGTGTTTTCTGGATCTATTGGTGTGGCTATCAAATAGTTATATTGTTGATACTTATAAATACCAACAATTCCAGCGATAATGATTAATAAAACCAGTATTTTTAATACACTGGATTTTTTTTGTTTATATCTTCTTCTCATGTTTTATATTATTTACTTAAACCAGGAATTCCCATGTCTCCCATCACGTCTTTCATTTCATGTGCGGCGATTTCTTGAGATTTTTTAAGCGCTTTATTTAAAGCTATGACCAGGTTGGGTTGTGAAACGCCATCTTTTTTTGCTTCTATACACTCTTGTTTGCCATTAACAGTAATTGCATATTCACCCTCGTCAGCTTCGACATGGGTGTTTGCAAGTTGGTCTTGAACCACCTGTGCTTTCTTTTGAAGTGCCATTAATTTTTTCATTTCATCCATCATAATTTGTGGGTGTTATTTGAATTTTCTAGACTATTTTAGAAGAGCTCAGATAGGGGGTCAATACCAGGTTGTAATTATTTGTGTTAAAAGGTCAATTTGGCCCTTGTTTGTACGCATATTGTGTTTGCTGTTCTCATCTGCAAATTATGTTGCAGAGCAATGGGTTTTACGTTAGACTCTTGCCGTTCGTTTTACTTATTATTGAGAAAATTATGGAACTTCTAGTATTAGACGCCAAGTTGCGTGATGGCTCGGTAAAGCCGTCGAATCTTCGGAAGGATGGGTTTGTACCTGCTGTATGTTATGGCAAGGAATTTGAGAGTAAGTCGGTTCAGGTAGAGTATCAAGCGTTTAGAAGACTTTTTAGAAACGCTGGTAATACCCAGGTATTTAATCTGGTTGTTGATGACGAAAAAATTCCAGTTTTGATACAAGTTATTGATTATCATCCTGTTACGAATAAATTTAATCATATTGATTTTTTGAAGATTAATGTTAAGGAAACGGTGACAGCTATGGTCCCTGTGGAAATAGTTGGAGAAGCACCGGCTGTTAAGAACTTCGATGCGGTTATTTCAGTGGCAAAACAGGAAATTGAAGTTAAGTGCTTACCAATGGACATTCCACGTGAAATTTCTGTTGATGTGTCCCTTTTGGAAAATATTGGTGACAATATTTCTATCAGTGATTTGAAATTAGATGCTAGTGTTGAAATTATTGATGAACTAGAGGAAACAGTGCTGTCAATTACTGCTGTAGAAGAATATAAGGAGCTTGATACTGAAGTTGTTCCTGAGGAAGGTGAAGAGGGTGAAGAGGGTGAAGCTAAAGAGGGGGAAGAAGGTGAAGAAGGGGAAGAAGGTGAAAAAGCAGAAGGAGAAGAGTCTGCAGATGGTGAGAAGAAAGAAGAAGAAGGTGAGAAAAAGGATTAGTTCGAGTAGTATTTGCACAATTAGAAAAGGGCGCTGTATGGCGCCCTTTTTGTTTTTGAGAGTTATTTCTATAAATTCAGCAGGTCTTCTAATTTTTTGCACATATGTGCTGAATGTATTTCAAGGTCTGATGACTGAGAAGAGGTAGGAACAATAGCATCTGCCTGAGGTGTTTGACTGGTTGTTCCTTCAAATTGGTCCTTTTTGTCACTGTTAACCATATTTACATTTGTTTTTTGTTGTTTGAGTGTTTATATTAACACCTTTCTGGCCTTAAGAATAGCTGAATTTTGTGCTATAATTATAGGAACTGCGTATTAAATATGGACGATCAAAAACAACAAAAAAAGGGGTCAGGTAAAAAAGATGATCAGAAAGATCCAATTATTGATGCTGTTGCCGTACCTGCAAAGAAGAAAAAGCCAAAAACAGAGGCTCAAATTGCTAGAGAGCGGGCAAGAAGGAAAAGGCGTAGGCAGAAGAAAAAGGATTTGGCTAAGATCGGTAAGGACGTTCCATTGTTTATTAGTTCGGATGAGGGGACTGCCAGTGATGTAAGTCCTCCACCTGATGCTGTTCCAAAGGAAACAGGTATTCCTCCGACTTTTGGAGAGGATAAGGATTTTGTTCCTGCTGTTTCTGAGGATATGGATGAAATTGTTGATGAGGAGGGGGCTAATGTGGTGCCGAAGTCACCTGAGGTGATGTCACCTTCAGAAATGGAGGAATCACAGAGAGTATTTGAGGAAAACCCAGTGTATTCAGACTCAAAAATCAGTGATGCAGATGATTCAGAATCCGAAGATTTTTCAGAAAAGAAACTTGAGGATAAGGGGCCAGGGTCTGTGATGCCTGAAGAGTCAATGGACGCTATTCCTGAAGAATCAACTGATATTCCGGAAGAGCCAAAACCAGAACCAGTCATTGTGGAGGAGCCTTCCTTTGTTGAGCAGCCACTTGAAGCTTCCGCTTTAAGTACTGATGATATGGAAGAAATTACCCCAAGTGTTGTTGAAGGTGATGTTGTGGAAGAAAGTTTTTCAGAGGAGAAAATGGCAAATGAAGAGGCATTGGAAAAAGCTCGCGAATTGAAGGAGACTTTGGCTGCAGATGATTTAATGGAATTAGAAGAAATCCCTCAGAAACAAGGGATTTTGGGGAAGATTTTTGATGCATTTACTGGAGTGTCAAAAAATAGAGAAGAAATTTCTCCTCGTACTACAGTGAGTTCTGATATGGATGATTTGTCTACAGGTGCAGAGCTTGAAAAACCTAAAGGAAGTGGTGTGTTGGGTAAAATTGTGAAGTTTGTATTTAAACTTGCAGTTCTGGGGGTTTTGGTTATTGGTGCTTTTTGGCTTGGATCATCTTTGAAATTGATGGATTATTTCGGGGGTCTTTTTAGTTCAACACCTGGGTTGGAATTACGTGTTGGCGATAATCAAAATGTTGTTCTTGATACTCAAATGTTTAGGGCGTGGGGTTTTCAGACTGCCAAAGTTTTGGGTCAGAACCAAGGTGATACTACAGATTTGGTTTATAATGTCTTTTTCAATGCGAATTATTTTGGAAAATTAAAAGATCCAGTGTTTTATGGTGAAACTGGTGTGACTGCTGCATTATTTTTTGGATTTGGAAGAGATGATGAATTTTTTCAAAACAAATTTATTTTCTATGTTGATTATTTAGAAAAACTTAATTTTGCGAATAAAGTTGATATTTCGGATGTATTGGATGGACAATTGCGTCGAGACATCGCTTTAGATGATTTTATTGATGAGACTACTGGATTATTTGAACGGGGGAATGAGCTTAGAAAAGAGATAAATGTCCAAGTTGATGATTTGAAAATTTCGACAAATAGTTTACAACCGGACAAAGATCGTTATGAGACAGATTTCTTTGCGTCTTTGCAGCAACTTGAAGGGGAAAAGGCAGATATTTTGATAAATAAATTCATTGATACTACTCAGAAACAGGTTGAGTTAAAGGCAAAACTGGCAGCTATGACAAAATTGTCGGAGTACTATGAAACTGTTCTAGTTGATATGAAGATGCGGTTGCTGGCAATTGAAAAAAACCGCGAGGCGCTCATCTCTGGAGTTACCGTTACAGAGACTCCGGGTGTGGATTTAGACTTAATCCGCGAATAGCTTTTTCTTTACTTTAAAAATGTGTTAAAACGCGATATAGTAATGGCTACTACTATTCATGTTTATGCCTTCTGAACAACACTACATAAAGCAGTTGGAGCCATATTTCCTGGGTGATGACAGGGTAATTCTGGATGAATTGCTTAAACATGCCGCATATTTGTATAAATCTCTCTATAGATACTCTGGTGAGTCATATTTGATGAGGGCTTTGCGTTTGACCTGTGACAAAATATTGAAAATCAATCCTGATAGAGACACTATAATGGCCACTGTATTACTTAACGCTTACTATTCCCCCAGATGTGACATAAAAAAAATTGAGGCTTTGTTTGGCCAAGAGGTGGGCTCTTTGGTTGAGTCTTTGGGGAAAATTAATGCAATTAAATCTCGTTATTCAACTTCAGATACGAAGGTTATTAGCAATATGTTTCTTAAATTTGCTCAAGATATCCGGGTGGTAATTATTCGTTTGGCGGATCGAATCGAGAATATGGAAACTTTGCAGTACAAAAGTTTGGAAAAACAGAAGGCAAATGCAAAAGAAATTTTAGATGTTTATGTTCCTATTGCTAATCGATTAGGGCTTTATGAATACAAATTAGTTTTGGAGGATATGGCTTTTAAGTATGTTTTTCCGGATGAATATAGGCTTTTGCGTACTGACTTGGATAGATATTTGGGAACAACAAAGAAATCGATTGAGGAAGCAACTCAGGAATTGGAAAAATTGATGTTGGAAAGTGGCTATCAAGTGCAGGTATCGGGGCGGGTAAAAAACTTGTTTAGTATTTATAAAAAGTTAAAGCGTAAGACTCGTGCGCTTGATGAAATATTTGATGTTTATGCTTTGAGAATAATTTTGAAGTCAGAGAATGAACTAGATTTAGACAATCAGGAAGAGGTTCAGAAGTTATATGAAATTCTCAGTATTTTACATTCGAAATATGATGTTTTATCAGATCGTTTCAAGGATTATGTTTCTAGTCCAAAGCCGAATGGCTATAGGAGTCTTCATACTGCGATAATTGGGTTAAATTCGCGCGATAAAAAACCAACTGAAATCCAGATTCGAACGCATACAATGAATAGGTTTGCAGAACATGGATTTGCTGCTCATTGGTTATACAAGGAAAACCGTAAGGGGAACGCGGCTGATGAAATGGTAAAAGCAATAAATGATTTGAAAAAGAGTGTGGGAACAGTTGATAATAGCACGGCGGAGCTGAAAATGAATTTATATCCGGATCGAATTTTTGTACTGACTCCGGAAAATTTAGTGAGAGAGTTGCCTGTCGGTTCTTCTCCCGTTGATTTTGCTTTTTCTATTCACTCGGATATTGGCTATCGCTGTAAGTTAGCGAAGGTCAATGGATCTGTTGTTTCATTGGATTATAAGCTTAAAAATGGGGAAATCGTTGAAATACTTACTTCACCAAAAGTTAATGCGAAGCTAAGTTGGTTGGAGTTTGTGAAAACTAAACAAGCGAGGAGTAAAATTAAAAGCTATTTCAGAACTTTCAATAAACAAGGATTGTTTGCACAAGGAAGAGAAGAAATGAACATGTTGTTGGAAAAAGTTGGTATGGATCAGCTGGATGATCATTTGATATTTTTGAAAAAGTATAAAGGTCGAACTATTGCAATGAGAGAAAGGGAGGCGCTGTTGGAAGATATTGGTCAGGGGGTGATTGCACCAAGTATGGTTTTTAAGAATGTGGTTGGAAAATCACCGGACGCTTTTTTGAATCCTGCCCGCAATAGTCAGCCGCAATCACGAAAAGTGAAGACGCTGCCCAGTTCGGCGGCAAGTTTGAAAGGAAGTTCTAGGCGTCTGTTAATTGGTGGAGAAAAGGGGATACCATATCGTTTGTCCTGTTGTTGTAACCCCAAGTTAACAGATAGGATTGTTGGATATATAACTAAAACTAAAGGGATCAGCATACATAAAGTGACCTGTTCTTTTATTACAAAAGCTTTACCTGATAGGCTTTTGGGTGCGAGATTGGAAAATTCAGCGGTCGTAGATCCTTCGTTGAATTACCATGTTTCTTTGTTGGTAGAAGAAATGGCGAAAAATGGGCCATTGAAGGAAATTATTGCATATTTCAATCAGAAACAGGTTACTGTGCTCAATTATTCTGTTATTGGGCAGGAAAGTGAAGTAGTACAGAAACGTCTGATAGTTGATATTGCTGATGAGGAGCAATTGAAAACTATTATTGCAAATTTAACTGCAATTGATGGGGTATATAAGGTTTCTCGGATGTAATGTTAGTTTTGCATCAATTTCTCACTCTTTAGCTCATGATGAAGGTATTTTCCAAGAAAAATAGCGGTCAGTTGTTTGAGGTGGAATAATTCTTGTTCTGAAATTACTAGGTTTATTTTTTGGACATGTTCTTGGGACAAGTAGTTTGCTAATTTTATTGTGTTAAAGCTTATGAGTTGCCCTGATGTATTCGTAGATGTAACACATGTTTCACAATAAAAGCGTCCTTCTTGGTCACAGTTGATTAGGTTTTCAGGGGTCCATTTATGTTGGCATTGGTGACAATTTGAGACTTCTGGCCAACTTCCGGCAATTTTAAGTAGCTTGATTTTAAATTCCTCTAAATTTAATTCGTCACTGGTTTCGTTGAGTTTTTCTAGTGCTTTAAGAGTTAATTTGAATAATGCAAAATTATCCTCGTTTTCTTGAATTGTCTTTAATAAAAGCTCTAAAATTGTGAAACCGAGGAGGCTTTTTGCTAAGTCAGATTTTATACCAAGAAATGGTGTTTCTAACTTGCAATCGGTGACCATAAAGCGGTCGGCTTTTTTGTACAGCTGGAAGTTACATAAATTTAGTGGATCCATATGACATCCTTTTTGACTCAGAATTTTTCGTGAAGATCGGCTGATGGCTTGGATTTTGCCATGTTCTGGACTAAGCAAAGTTAAAAACCAGTCATTTTCGCCACTGGGTTGTTTCCTAAGAATCAGTGCTTTGGTAAGGATGTAGCGCATGAACTGATGAAAGTTTAATTAAAATTTAAATTCCTTTTGCTGTAATTTTCAACGGTCGCAAAACTGCTGAGTAATGCAAGAATTGAACAGATAGCTAATTCGAGGAAGAATAGATTCCATAAGTTGATATCACTAAAGTCTTTCAGAATGTTTAAATTTTCGAATTGTAATGTGTATCCTGCCAGGAATAATAAAATAAAGCTTAGAATCACAGAAATAATGGCATAACAAATGGCTTCAGTTAAAAATGGGAGTCGAATAAAGTTTGGGGTGGCACCAACCAGTCTCATAATGAAAACTTCCTTACGACGTGTGAAAATTGTTAATTGAATGGCGTTGATAATGATCAGGGCTCCGCCGATTATGAATATAAATACTATCCAAAACACTACTTGTTTCACAAAATTGTTAATACTTATTAAATTTTGTGTGGTAGAGGAAATTATTTCTTGATCATTGGTTTGATTTTGTTCTTGTTCTAAGTCTAGGTATTGCTTGAGAGGTGTTTCGGAAATGAAATTGTATACGGATTGATGATTTTCTGCGTTTTCTGTTGTTACACTGATGCTTGCGGGCAGAGGATTTCGTAAATTGAATTTAATCAAGAAGTCTGCGGTTTCTGGATATGTTTTTGAAACAATGTCTAAAGCTTTTTCTTTAGATAAATATTCAACTTTGGTTACGCCTGGTAATTCGCGGATTTTGGTGGCGAGTAAATTAGCAGTGTAGAAGTCTGTGCCGTTTTTTAGATAAAAAACTATGTCGACTTTTTGATTTAGACTGCTGAGGGCGCTCTTTGTGACATAGTTGACGGCCAAAATGCTGTTGAAAATGCAAATCATGATTGCCATTACCAAAATGGTGGCCGCACTTAATAAGCGATTACGCCATAAATTGATTAATCCTAGTTTCATGCCGCGCCCAACACCTGCAAAAATATTTTCGTGTAAATCGAAAATTTTCAATCTTTTGTTTTTTGTTTTGTTTTTGCTCATAATTTGAGGCTTTGTACTTAGCGAAAAAGTGGCTTGCTAGTTATAATTGGCGGTAGGTTTAACTGGTTGAATGCCCGCGTGGCTTTGTTCCGTTGTTTCTTTCTTTTCTCTTAATAAAGAAGATTTGTATACTTGTGGATAATATGGTGTTGTTCGTATGATTTCTGTGTTTAATCCGTTATCAATTAATATCTTGGGAAGAGCTTGAGTAAAGACGAATTGATCGTATCCCAAAGCAATTACTTGTGGCCTGTGTTTTAGGATTATTTTATATTTATCCTGGCGATTTCCGAGTTCGATGTGGTCAGCCCAACCGGTTTGACGAAGGTTTTTAACTCTCTGTTTTTCGTTGTTTGCGGGGGATTTACCTTTTACACTGCGGATGGTGTTGTCGCGTGCTAGAACTACAATTAAAAAATCTCCATTTTCTTTGGCTTGTCTTAGATAATTTTGATGTCCTGCATGTAGCAAATCAAAAGTTCCGAAAGCCATGACGACTTTTTTTTCGGGGGAGAGCTTGTTATTCTTTTTCCAAAAAAGCATTTAAATTATTTTGTCGGGTAAGAAGAGGTTAATGTACAGCAAAACCCCCAATATTAAAAGAGAAGTTACTAACATTATTGTTACATACAATTTTTTGCCGGGATTGTCTGAAGCCATTTGTGGTTGAGAAAGCGCTAATAAGAGCCCGACCATGATAAATGGGATGTCCATTATTCGATTTACAAAGCTGGACGTTGGAAGCAAGAGATTTTCACTTGCTAGTAAGCCACTTAATATATGCACACTTCCAAGTAACAGGAAAAATAGTAGCGAGACTTGTCTGAGGGTGCGGAAGGTGTCTTTTGATTTTATTGTGTTTTCTGCGGTTTCCACGGTTTTTATGTCTGTTATTTCAACAAACCCGATTATACCAGTCTTAGCTGAAAATTGAAATCTTGTCTTTGCGAAGTATCAGTGCAATAATTTTGCTATTATTGAGTTATTTTTGGGGATCTATGGCTGATGATGATAAAAAGACGGAGCAATCTGTTGACGTGGAGAAAATAAAGCAAATTGCGCATTTGGCTCGTATTGGAATTGATGATGCGGAGGCTTCGCAGTATGCTGGTCAGATGAATTCGGTGCTTGATTATATGAAGATTTTGGAGGAGGTGGATGTAAGCAAAGTTGAGATGACCATGCAAGTTAATGGACTTCACACCGTGACACGCCCAGATATAGTGAAAATGGAGGAAAAATGTAGTGATTTGTTAGATGTCTCCGCTTTACCAAAGATCTCTGGCCAAATTGCTGTGCAGGCCGTTATTAATGAAGACTAACTACATTTTTTGTACCTGATGAGTGTTTTAATAGTTTTATTTAATTATGTATAAAGAACTAACATTAAAAGAAGTAAGCGAAGGGATTAAGGAGAAGAAGTTTAAACCTTCAGAGATAACTGCGGAAATGCTGAAAAACGTGAAGCAGATGAATTCTGAATATAATGCTTATTTGACTGTGACAGAAGAAGTTGCCATGAAAGCAGCCCTTGAAGCAGATGAAAGACAGGCGAAGGGTGAGTTGCTTTCGGTTTTGGATGGAGTTCCTGGTGCTTTGAAAGATATTGTTAACACTAAGGGGGTTCGTTCAACTTCAGCGTCTAAATTGTTGGAGGACTTTGTTCCACCTTATAATGCTACTGTGGCGCAGCGGTTGTTTGATGCGGGTTTGGTTTTAACAGGTAAGACTAATACGGATGAGTTTGCTTGTGGAGGGTCTACAGAATTTTCTGCGTTTGGAGTTACGAAAAATCCTTGGGGGCTTGATCGTGTTGCTGGTGGGTCGAGTGGAGGGTCAGCTGCTGCGGTGGCTGCGGGAACATGTTCTTATGCAATTGGTACAGATACTGGTGGTTCTATTCGTCTTCCTGCTTCTTTTTGCGGTGTGTCGGGATTGAAAGTCTCATATGGCCGTGTTTCTCGATCTGGAGTAACTGCCATGGCTTCTTCATTGGATACCATTGGCCCGATTGCAAAAAGTGTAGAGGATTTGGCTATGGTTTTGTCTGTGATTGCTGGGAATGATCCGAAAGACTCAACGACTCCAAAGAAGGAGGTACCAAATTATGTGGATTTGTTGAAAAGTGGGGGTGCTGGCCTCAAAGGTTTGAAAATTGGAATCCCTGCAGAATATTTTATGGAAGGGTTGTCTCCTGAAGTTGAAAAAGCAGTTCGTTCTGCTATTTCTGAATACGAAAAACAGGGTGCTGAGTTGCATGAAATTAGTCTGCCTTATACCAAATATGCTGTTGCGATTTATTATATAATTATGCCTGCCGAACTTTCTGCCAATTTGGCCCGCTATGATGGAATTCGTTATGGTCTGAAGCCGGACGGAAAAATTACTGATATAATTGATCAATACTATAGAACACGTGATCAAGGATTTGGACCGGAGGTGAAACGAAGGATTCTTACGGGCACATATGTGTTATCAGCAGGATATTTTGATGCGTATTATCGCAAGGCTCTCAAGGTTCGAACATTAATTAAACAGGATTTTGACAACGCTTTCAAAGAGGTGGATGTGATTATGGCGCCTGTCTCACCTACCACGGCTTTTCGAATCGGTGAAAAGACCTCTGACCCGCTTTCTATGTACTTGGAGGATGCTTTTACTATCCCGGCTTCTATGGCTGGTCTTACGGCTTTGAGTATTCCATGTGGGTTTGGTTCTGACGGACTTCCCATTGGATTACAGATTATGGCTCCACAATTTCAGGAAGAAAAATTATTGCAAATTGGTCATGGATATCAGACAATCACTGATTGGCATCTTAAACAACCACAATTGTAGATATGGCAGAAACTAAGAGAAAAACAGGTGCAACTATGAAAAATTTATATTTGTTTTGTGGTGAAGATAGTTTTTCTGCGTTTGAAAAAGCGGTTTTGTGGAAAGAGAAGTTTTTAGAGAAATATGGTGACTTGAATTGTTTGATTTATAGGGGTGAAGAGTTAACCGCTTCAGAATTTCAGACAGCTTTAGAGTCATATCCCTTTTTGAGTGAGAAGAAGTTGATCTTTGTAAATGATTTTTTGAAGGAGGGGAGTGATGTGAATCAAAAAGCTGTAATGGCGATGTTGGATAATGTACCAGAATACGCAGTTGTGCTGTTTTGGGAGCATCATAAGCCTGATGCGAGGACGTCTTTGTATAAAAAATTGGTGAAAATTGGGCAGGTAGATTCTTATTCATTAAAATCCGGGGTGATGTTGAATAGATGGGTTTGTGAGAGATTTCAGAAAAT